>ERZ1034949.533-NODE-533-length-24124-cov-58.756783_pt1 | contig 24124 bp, 15 predicted proteins | sample MGYA00520590_ERZ1034949 | MGnify/ENA primary metagenome ERZ1034949 (study PRJEB33766, sample SAMN09781752) | gut metagenome | biome: gut microbiome | host: Homo sapiens | place: Madagascar | study: EMG produced TPA metagenomics assembly of the PRJNA485056 data...
GTACTACTTGTCTGTTTATGTAAAATCTTTCAAAGAACTCTTTCTTTATGTTGCTAAGAGAAAGTGTATTTCTCAAAAGCGAGTGCAAAAGTACTAACTATTTTCCATTCCACCAAATGTTTTGAGGAAAAAGTTTCAAAAAACGTCTCTTTTTTAACAGTTATAAACATTTAAACAAACTATCAGATACTCAGCACCTTATAATATACATGCGCACACTGGGGCGCGCATACATACGCATATATGCGCACGCTCTCGCGCGCGCATATTATATATTGTATCCAAATATTTTTGCTTATTTTTTAAGGGTAAACTCAAACTTGAGACCGCCTTCCGGCAAATTATTCACCCGAATAGTACCTCCATGCAGGAGAACGGCATTCTTAACAATGGCAAGTCCGAGACCGGTACCTCCCATTTTTCGGCTACGTCCCTTATCCACCCGATAAAAGCGCTCAAACAAACGGGCCAGATGCTCCGGTGGTACCCCCTGACCATTATCCCGGAAAATGAAATGCCATTTATTTCCCTGTTCCTTTGCCTCCAAGGTCATCTTGCGCCCCTCTCCAGCATAAGCGATGGCATTATCTGTAAGATTGCGGAAAATACTATATATCAGACTTCTGTTTCCCTTCACCACTATATGTTCCGGCATGCGGTTATCAAAAGTCATCTTCCTTTCCTGTCGAGCCAATGCCGTCTCACGGGTAATATCTGCCACCATCTGAGTAATATCTACCGCTTCGAAATCTATCATATCAGAACCATCATCCAAGCGGTTAAGCGTTGAGATGTCATGAAGCAAGGAGGTCAATCGCTCGCTTTGGGCAAAGCAGCGTTGCAGGAATTGCGCCTTGGTTGCCTCATTGATATGCGGGTTATCCAGAATCGTTTCCAGATATCCCTGAATACTAGCCACTGGAGTTTTCAACTCATGAGCGATATTCTGGGTAAGTTGTCTTTTCAGGATATCCTGTTCTTTTCGGGTAGCCTGCACGCGCTTATACATCTTGATGATTCTTTCGGCAATTTCTCCCAACTCATCTCCCGGGAAACTTGCCAAATCTTCTACCTCCAGGCTTTCATTGTGATCTGCCTTATAGGCAAAAATACGGAGTTTGGAGATATTACTACCCAGACGACTGGTGAAACGATAGAGCACAAGCGTGAGAATAATGATGGCAAAAAGAGCAAACCAGATATAATGCTGATCAGCCTGAAGCGACTTTGCCAAATCATCATTATATGGCAGAGCCGTACGCACAACCAACTGGTTTTTAGGGAAATAAGATGCCACATAGAAATAATCGTGCTTGAGAGTAGAAGACTGGCGTTCCACACTGGTTCCCATTCCATCCAGAAGCGCTTCCGCAACCTCCGCTCTTTTTGCATGATTGGAAAACTTGCGAAAATCCTTACCCATATTATCGTAGATTACCTTACCATCAGGCTTGATAAGAGTCACACGCAAGTCTTTACTCTCATGTTCCTGAACAAAATCCTCGAGTTTAGCCTCAGCCACCCTTACGCTATCCACCAGATCTACTGAATCCGAGAGAAGGATACCATTCGAAGAAGATAAGGCAAGATCCTCTACCAGCAATTCGTTATAGTTGGCAAGTTTCAAGGTAAGCGTACTGATTTTATACTGCTTCTCTCGTGTTTGCTGAAACACGATAAAGCTGACAGCGAACACGAGGAACACCGCCAGCACACTAAAGTACAATTTTCTACCTACAGTATTTGTTTTAAGCATTGAACTTTAAAAACTGAATATTAAACTTCACAATTATCTGTAAATCAAGAATAATCCTATCAGGCATCGAAATAATATCCGAAACCAAGACGAGTAACGATGCACTTTGCAAATCGTCCAACCTTTTTGCGCATACGGGTGATGTTTACATCCACTGTACGGTCGAGCACCATTACATCCTTAGGCCACACCCTATCTATCAATTCCTGACGAGAGAATACCCTACCCTTTTCCTCCAACAAGAGTCGGAGCAACTCAAACTCTGTCTTGGTAAAAGGAACAGCTTCACCATCTATGCTTACCGTTTTCTTATCAAGATTCAACACCAGTCCCTGATAGCCAATCACCTTAGGTTCATCAGCATTACCATTCTGTTCTGCAGTACGACGCAATACGGCACGAATACGCACCATCACCTCACGAATAGAGAATGGCTTAGAAATATAATCATCAGCCCCCAGGTTAAATCCCGTCAACGTATCATTCTCCGTATCACGAGCGGTAAGGAAAATGATAGGCACATGGGCAGTCATCGGATTCTCCTTCAACTGCTTAGCCAACTGGAATCCACTCATACCTCCCATCATCACATCCAGCAGCAACAGGTCATAGGATGCAATATCCATCTCCAAAGCCTCTTCGGCAGAATTGGCTGTATCCACATGATATCCTTCTATCTGGATATTGAAACTTAAGATTTCACACAAATCCTGTTCATCATCAACAACAAGAATTCTTTTATCCGCCTTTTCCATAATCTATTTTTTATAAATTCGTAATTATGGTGCAAAAATACATTTTTTATCTCGTAACAAGCGTTACATTAGATTACAATTTTGTAACAACAACGAGTTTTTTGCAAAAAAATGATAAAGCATAGCATAACATTACACTTTTTAACTTAGTGTAATTATATTGGCTACACCATATAACTAAACAAATCGCTTTTCTAACAAATAAAACCCTGCAATACTTCTATATAAACGAGAAGTACTGCAGGGCTTTTTTATCTTTCCGAAGAAGAGAGAGGACTATGCCAATCTCTTCTCCAGGCGCTCACGGATAGCAGCGATGAAGCCGGCTGAGTTGACAGGCTTAGCCTCAACACCTTCCATCAGGTTGACGAGATCCTTGGTAGCGATACCATCATTCAAGGTATCGAAGCAAGCTGCCTCCAGCTGGTCACCGAAGTTCTGAAGATTCTGAAGTCCATCCATCTCACCACGCTTTCTCAAGGCTCCACTCCATGCAAAGATGGTTGCCATTGGGTTGGTAGAGGTATCCTCACCCTTCAGATAGCGATAGTAGTGGCGGGTAACGGTACCATGCGCAGCCTCATACTCATACTTTCCTTCTGGAGAAACCAATACAGAGGTCATCATAGCCAGAGAACCGAAAGCGGTACTGAGCATATCGCTCATCACATCACCATCATAGTTCTTGCATGCCCAGATGAATCCACCCTTGCTACGGATTACACGAGCCACCGCATCATCTATCAGCGTATAGAAGTATTCGATGCCGAGTTCAGCGAACTTCTCCTTGTAGTCACTCTCGTAAACCTCCTCGAAGATCTTGCGGAATTGCGCATCATAAGTCTTTGAGATGGTATCCTTGGTAGCAAACCAGAGATCCTGCTTGGTATCGATGGCAAACTTAAAGCAGCTGTGAGCAAAGCTGCGGATACTCTTGTCGGTATTGTGCATACCCTGGATAACACCGGCACCATCGAAGTTGTGGATTTCCACCTCCTGTTTCTTTCCGCTCTTACCCTCGAACACGAGTTTGGCTACTCCCGGTTCATCAGCACGGATCTCCACACTCTTATATACATCTCCGTATGCATGACGGGCGATGGTGATAGGCTTCTCCCAATTCTTCACACAAGGGTGAATACTTGGGATAGTGATAGGTGCACGGAACACAGTACCATCCATAATACTACGGATAGTACCATTAGGGCTCTTCCACATCTTATGAAGCTTATACTCATCCATACGCTGGGCATTAGGAGTGATGGTAGCACACTTTACTGCTACACCATATTTCTTGGCAGCCTCAGCAGAGTCGATGGTCACCTGGTCGTTGGTCTGGTCACGATAAGGCAGACCCAGGTCATAATACTCAGTTTTCAAATCTACGAAAGGAAGAATCAGTTCATCCTTGATCATCTTCCAGAGAATTCTTGTCATCTCATCACCATCCATCTCTACCAATGGAGTCGTCATCTTAATCTTTTCCATAACAATTCATGTATAATTAATAATTTGCCTGCAAAATTACGAAAAAGATTCGACAAAAGAAAGAGAATTAAGATATTTTCTGTCAAAATGACAATAAAACACGCTTTTTCCAAGCCACATTCTATAATTCATGCATATTTATACTAAAAAAGGCACCAATGAGCATAAACCCATTGGTGCCTTCTTGTATATTTTCTATTCAGATTACTTCTGAGAATCCTCTGGAGCCTTGTCGATCAAGTCCATGAACTGGTCGAGCTTAGGAGTGATGATGATCTGTGTACGACGGTTGCGCATCTTGCCCACCTCTGTATCATTGGTAGTTACAGGATTGTACTCGCCACGACCACCAGCAGTCATACGCTTAGGACTAATACCGAAGTTGTCCTGGAGATACTGAACTACAGAAGAAGCACGGAGAGCAGAGAGGTCCCAGTTGTTGCGGATGTTCTTCATCTTGGCACTGGTAGTGCTTACAGGCACGTTGTCAGTGTTACCCTCGATGAGCACATCGTAATCCTTGTAGTCCTGGATGATCTTTGCAATCTTGCTCAAAGTTTCCTTGGCACGGCTGTTCACCTCGTAGCTACCGCTCTGATAGAGCATATTGTCAGCCAGAGAGATGTAAACCACACCCTTCAGCACCTGAACGTCAACCTCCTTCATCTCCTCACGGCTGAGAGAACGGGTCAGGTTGTTGGTAAGAACCATGTTGAGCGAATCGCTCTTGCTCTTCACCTCTACCAGGTGACGGATATACTGGTTGCTCTCATTGATCTGGTCAACGAGCTTCTCAATGCTGATGTTGTTCTGATTGGCATTGGTCAAACTCTTGTCCAGCGAGTTCTGCAACTTGGCATAATCCTTCTTGGCACCAGCCAACTGCTCCTGCGCAGCAGCGAGGCTGGCCTCAGTAGCAGCCAGTTTCTCCTTGGTTGCCTGATAATTGGCAGTCAATTCTCTATTTTCAGATTGACAATTCTGGAGATCCTTCTTACTAGCACAGCTAGTAGCCATCAGAGCTACAGCCATCATTGCCATTACAAAAATTTTAGTCTGTTTCATATTTGCTTTCGATTTTTAAATTTTCTGTTATTGTTTTTTAATCACTATGTTATTAGACGGCAGTTACGCCCTCCATATAAAACGCCTTACGCGTCTCTTTCTGGATGCAAAGTTACTGATAAGACTCCAATAAACCTTATTTGTCTAATCCATTTATAAAATTTTAACCACTAAATCATTATTTATCACCTTTTTAACTAAAAAAAGAAAATAAATGCATATTCTTTGCGGCGAAATCAGAATTTTGTATTACCTTTGCAGTCGGAAAGCAAAAGCATATATAATATGTAGGCTTTTGTCAAGGTAGAATTAATACATTAACAATATAAAAAGAGAAATAGTATGATTCTTTTTTTCAGAACTCCATCTAAGAGTGTGATTGCGACCGAGATTGACCACAAACCATCTCAGGACGAAATCAATGAACTTTGTTGGCTTTATGGTGACGCAACTTTAGAGGACGCCCAGCAGTTGCAGGGCTTCTATGTTGGCCCACGCCGTGAAATGATTACTCCTTGGAGTACGAATGCCGTTGAGATAACTCAGAACATGAGTCTTGACGGCATTTCGCGTATTGAGGAGTACTTCCCTGTGGATAGCGAGGACGCTGAGCACGACCCAATGCTCCAGCGTATGTACAACGGTATCGGACAGGATGTGTTCACCGTGAACCATGAGCCAGAACCTATCAAGTACGTCGATGACCTCGAAAAGTACAACGAGGAAGAGGGTCTTGCCCTCAGCGAGGACGAAATGGCTTATCTCCACAAGCTGGAGAAAGAGAACGGACGCCCTCTCACCGACAGCGAAATCTTCGGTTTCGCACAGATCAACTCAGAGCACTGCCGTCACAAGATCTTCGGCGGCCAGTTTATCATCGACGGCAAGGAGATGGAGTCTTCTCTTTTCAGCATGATCAAGAAGACCACTCAGGAGAATCCTAACAAGATTCTCTCTGCCTATAAGGATAATGTGGCTTTCTCTCAGGGTCCTGTTATCGAGCAGTTTGCTCCAGCCGATCAGACTACCAGCGATTTCTTCCAGGTGAAGGATATCGAGAGTGTCATCTCGCTGAAGGCTGAGACCCACAACTTCCCTACTACCGTAGAACCTTTCAACGGTGCTGCTACAGGTACAGGTGGTGAGATCCGCGACCGTATGGGTGGTGGTGTAGGTTCATGGCCTATCGCAGGTACTGCCTGCTACATGACTGCTTATCCTCGATTGAAGGATGACAACGGCAAGAGCGATGCTGAGCGCGACTGGGAAGACATCATGCCAGTGCGTAAGTGGCTCTATCAGACTCCAGAGCAGATTCTGATCAAGGCTTCCAACGGTGCATCTGACTTCGGAAACAAGTTTGGTCAGCCTCTCATCACCGGTTCTGTACTTACATTCGAGCACGAGGAGAACGGCGAGAAGTATGCATACGATAAGGTAATCATGCTTGCTGGTGGTGTAGGCTACGGCAAGAAGCGTGACTATAAGAAGGGTGAGCCACAGAAGGGCAACAAGGTTGTCGTAGTAGGTGGTGATAACTATCGCATCGGTCTTGGTGGTGGTTCTGTTTCTTCTGTAGATACAGGCCGTTACAGCAACGGTATCGAGTTGAACGCTGTTCAGCGTGCCAACCCTGAGATGCAGAAGCGTGCCTACAACCTGGTTCGTGCACTTGTTGAGAACGATGAGAACCCAGTAGTCAGCATCCACGACCATGGTTCAGCCGGTCACTTGAACTGTCTCTCTGAGTTGGTAGAAGAGTGCGGTGGCGAAATCGATATGTCTAAGTTGCCTATCGGCGACAAGACTTTGAGCGCCAAGGAAATCATCGCCAATGAGAGCCAGGAGCGTATGGGCTTGCTCATCGACGAGAAGTATATCAGCGAGGTTCAGAAGATTGCCGACCGTGAGCGTGCTCCAATGTACATGGTTGGTGAGACTACTGGCGATGCTCACTTCAGCTTCAAGCAGGCTGATGGTGTGAAGCCATTCGACCTCGATGTAGCTCAGATGTTCGGTCATACTCCTAAGACTGTAATGGTAGATGAGACCGTAGAGCGCAAATATGAAGATGTAACTTATTCTACAGATAACCTCGACAAGTACTTGCAGCGTGTTCTCCAGATGGAGGCTGTGGCTTGTAAGGACTGGTTGACCAACAAGGTTGACCGTTCCGTAACAGGTAAGATTGCCCGTCAGCAGGGTCAGGGTCAGATTCAGTTGCCACTTTCTGACTGTGGTGTCGTAGCACTCGACTACCGTGGCGAGAAGGGTATCGTAACTGCTATGGGTCATGCACCTCAGGCAGGTCTTGCCGATCCTAAGGCAGGTTCTGTACTCTCTGTAGCTGAGTCATTGACCAATATCGTATGGGCTCCATTGGCAGATGGCATGGACAGCATCAGCCTCTCTGCTAACTGGATGTGGCCTTGCCGCAGCCAGAAGGGTGAAGATGCTCGTTTGTACGAGGGTGTGAAGGCATTGTCAGACTTCTGCTGCGCCATCCACGTAAACGTACCAACAGGTAAGGACTCTCTCTCATTGACCCAGCAGTATCCTAACGGCGAGAAGATCATCGCTCCTGGTACCGTTATCGTCAGTGCCGGTGGTGAGGTTTCAGATGTCAAGAAGGTGGTTAGCCCAGTTCTCGTTAACGACAAGAACTCTAGCCTCTATCATATCGACTTCAGCTTCGACGAGCAGCGTCTCGGTGGTTCAGCCTTCGCTCAGAGCCTGGGCAAGGTGGGCAGCGATGTTCCTACCGTGAAGAATCCAGAGTACTTCGTTGACTGCTTCAACGCTGTACAGGAACTCATCAACCGCGGTTGGGTAATGGCTGGTCACGATATCAGTGCCGGTGGTTTGATTACAACTCTCCTCGAAATGACATTCGCCAACGTAGAGGGTGGTATGAAGATCAACCTCCACGACATCGCAGATGCCGACATCATCAAGACTCTCTTCGCTGAGAACCCAGGTGTTGTCATCCAGGTAAGCGATGCTCACAAGGACGAGTTGAAGGCATTCTTCGATGAGAACGGTATCGGTTATGCCAAGATTGGTTATCCAGCTCCTGAGCTCCGCAAGATTATCATCAAAAAGGAAGGCTTCGAGCACGAGTTCGATATTGATGCATTGCGTGACGACTGGTATAAGACATCTTACCTCCTCGACCGCAAGCAGAGTATGAATGGTATGGCTAAGAAGCGCTACACCAACTATAAGAAGCAGCCTATCGAGATGAACTTCGGTTACGGCTTCAAGGGAACTCTCGCTAGCTACAGCCTCGACGCTAACCGTCGCAAGCCATCAGGCATCAAGGCAGCTATCATCCGTGAGAAGGGTACCAATGGTGAACGTGAGATGGCTTACTCTATGTATCTCGCCGGCTTCGATGTGAAGGATGTGATGATGACCGACTTGATTTCTGGTCGTGAGACTCTGGAGGATGTAAACTTCATCGTATTCTGCGGTGGTTTCTCTAACTCCGACGTTCTCGGTTCTGCCAAGGGTTGGGCTGGTGCATTCCTCTTCAATCCTAAGGCTAAGGAGGCACTCGATAAGTTCTATGCCCGTGAGGATACCCTTTCACTCGGTATCTGTAACGGTTGCCAGCTGATGGTTGAGTTGAACCTCATCAATCCTGAGCACAAGCATCGTTCACACCTCTGCCACAACACATCCAAGAAGTTCGAGAGTACATTCCTCGGTCTGACTATTCCTCAGAACGACAGTGTGATGTTCGGTAGCTTGAGTGGTGATAAGCTCGGTATCTGGGTAGCTCACGGCGAGGGTCGTTTCTACTTGCCAGAGCCAGAGGATCACTACAACATCATTGCGAAGTACAACTACGCTGAGTATCCAGGTAATCCTAACGGCAGTGACTACAATGTAGCAGGTATCTGCTCAGCAGATGGACGCCACTTGGCTATGATGCCACACTTGGAGCGTGCCATCTTCCCATGGCAGAATGCCTGGTATCCAGCTGATCGCCGCAACGATGAGGTAACTCCTTGGATTGAGGCATTTGTCAATGCACGTCAGTGGATTGAAGAAAGAGCTTTGAAAAAGTAAAAAGGTAAAAAAGTAAAAAGGTAAAAAATGAATAATAGCGTAAGTTATCTTACATTATTCAAAACATTTATGAAGATTGGCATAGTCACCTTTGGGGGTGGCTATGCCATGATTCCTATTATAGAATCCGAAGTCGTTGACAAGCATCATTGGATGACGAAGGAGGAATTTCTGGATGCCATCGCTACCACCCAGGTTTGTCCGGGAGCCTTGGCTATCAACATGAGTTCCCTGCTCGGATATAAGTTGGCAAAGATACCGGGAGCCATCGTCTGCACCTTCGGCGCTTCGTTGCCATCGTTTCTTATTATCTTGGCGATAGCCATGTTTTTCCATCAGTTTGAAGACAACAAGGTGGTGGCTGCCCTGTTTGCAGGCATCCGTCCTGCCGTCGTGGCATTGATAGCCGTACCTACATTCTCGCTTGCCAAGAGTGCCGGTATTTCGCTTGTCAACTGCTGGATACCTATTCTATCCGCCCTTCTGATCTGGCTTTTGGGCGTCAACCCAATCTGGGTGATTATCGCAGCTGCCGTAGGTGGCTACATCTATGGACAATTCATTCAACCAACAGAATAATATATGATATTTCTTCAGCTTTTCATCGTATTCCTTCAGATAGGCATCTTCGGATTCGGAGGTGGCTATTCCATGATATCCCTGATTCAGGGACAGGTTGTTACGCAGTATCATTGGATGACGATGCAAGAGTTTACCGATGTGGTTGCCATCTCTCAGATGACACCGGGACCTATCGGTATCAACACCGCTACCTACTGTGGCTATACAGCTGTCCATAATGCCGGCATGAGTGGCATGATGGCTGTACTCGGAAGTGCCATGGCAACCTTTGCCCTGATTCTCCCTTCCCTTGTTTTGATGATTCTTATCAGCAGGATGCTGTACAAGTATATGAACACCTCTGCCGTACAGAGCATTTTCATCGGTCTCCGCCCAGCCATCGTCGGTCTGGTAGGTGCCGCAGCCCTGCTCCTGATGAATGGTGAGAACTTCTCTACTCCCGAAAATCCATGGAGATTCTATATCTCCATCGCCCTCTTCTTTGCCACCTTTATAGGCGTGAAGGTAATGAATATCAATCCCATCCGCATGATACTCTATTCTGCGTTTGCCGGATTGCTTCTTCTCTATTAAGACATTTTTCACCCCAAACTACCCCATTCTATGAGAAAGGTATATTTAGCCATAGCCCTTGGCTTCTGCTGCCAGGGCATTCAGGCACAGCAGAGCTCCTACCACTGGAAGGTGGAGGCAGAAGCTGGTGTCAGTTGCAGTGTGCTCGATACGGATGTGTCGGGCTTGTCGGAGACTTATTATAAGGTGCGACCGGGTTTCACGGCTGCCATCGGTGCCGAATACAATATCGTAGATCAGCTGGCGGTAGGAGCGGGCATCCGCTTCGTTCAGCGCGACTACCTGTACCAGAACCTCGGCGGCGACTCCTGGAACACCCGATACAACAACAACTTCATCAGCATCCCGCTCCATTTAGGCTACTATCTTCTCCATAATCCATACCACGAAAAGGGATTGTGGATCAAGCCGCAGGTGGGCGTCTATTACGAGTACTTCACCTCGATGCATACCAAGGGTATGTATCCGATGAACATCATGGAAGGATACAAGGGCGATGGTTCCTACATCCGCTATAACACCACCTACGATTTCAGGAAGAATGAGAACCATCTCCGCCGCAGTCTCTTTGGCGGTGAAGCAGGCATCAAGGTGGGTTATTCCTTCGGAAGAATAGATGGCTCTATTGGGTATAACTTCCAATACGGCTTCTCGCATATCTACGAGGAGAAAGCCCGAACCAGCAAGACTGCCCGCCGCAACTCCAGCCTCATCACAGCAGGCATTGCCTACAAACTGTTCTAGCCCCATACGCCCTGAAAGGGCAGAAGCTTTAAAAATTCATTTTAAAATATGAGAACCCCTATATATATAAAAGGTGGAATGCGATGCCTCTTCGCCTTCCTTCTGGCGACAACCACCACAGGAATGTCGCTTACCAGTTGTGTGGCAGACAATGATGCCAACGAGAAATCGATTTACGATTATTCCGATACCGATGTCAAGTCGTATGGCGACCTGTTCCAGGTTTTCTGGAGCGTGATGAACCAGCGCTACTGCACCCTCAATGAGCAGTCTGCCGTATCTTCGCAGACCTGGGACCAGGTATATAAGGAATACAAACCCAAATTTGATGCCCTGAAGACCTTCCAGCATACCTCAGCTTTTACCCAGCAGGAGATTCAGGAAGACAACGCCAAGGCAAAGCAGTATTTCCAGGAAATCATCGACAAGATCATCGACCAGCATTTCTATGTCAAGATTACCCTACCCGTCTCCCACTCTTCTATGGAAACGGTGAGATTCAACAGCACGCTCCGCAACAAGACCGAGTATTTCCCGCTGAATGCTCACTGGAACCATACCCGCGACCAGCTCAACCTGGATGGAACAGCCTTCGGCGAGATTACCTCGGATGGTTTCTGCATCATGGGCGGTTACCTGAAGGAGCAGCCGGGCACCTATTATCTCGGCTTCAACAAGTTTGCCCTCTACGAAAACTGTTTCCACGAATATCAGAAGACCTATCTCCCTGGCAATGCCGCCAGCACCTATCATCTGGATGCTTCCAAGATAACAGACAAGGCAAAGGAACTGATTACAGATGCTGGAAAGCGAGAGAAGGCTGAGCAGCAGGCAGCGCAGTTGCTTGCCGATATGGATAGCTATCTGGCTTCGGATGATGCAACCAAAGCCTGCGAGAAGATGGCGGCTTACAGCAACCAGGGCGATTATTCCGGTCTCTATGCTCTCGCCAGCGAGGCATACGAAAAGTCACCGAATCTCCTCAAGCTGTTGACTATTACTGCTGATGCAAGCGGCATAGGCGAGCAGATTCGACAGAAGCTGCAGGGCGATGCCCGTTACCAGCAGATGCTTTCAACCTCCGGTTTTGCCAACTGGTATTGTCAGGCACTTGCCGATTACCTCTGGCACGAGCGTGAACTCTACGCTTACTGGAGCGACCTGAAGTTTACCTACAATCATCTCTGTGTAGAAGGTTACCGCCGCCTGTTCCTCGAGCCGCTGGCTAAGGGCGAAATCAAGAAGCTGATTCTCGACTTCCGTGGCAACGGAGGTGGAAGCGTGATAGACACCCGTCTGCTTACCGACTATCTCATCACCCAGACAGCCGTCTATGCCTACGTGCGCAAAAAAGAGGACAATAATCCATACAGCTATACCCCATGGATTCCACAGAAGATAACGGTTACCAAAAAGAGTCTGTGCAGAAACATCCCTACCGCCATCCTGCTCGACAACTACAGTGCCAGCATGTCGGAGGTGACAACCCTCATCCTGAAGAGTCAGGGTGACCACGTGAAGACGATAGGCAGAAACAGTTACGGAGCGCAGGCGATGCTCACTTCCGACAACGAAGCCAGCAATGGCGGATGGATAGGAAATGTAACGAGCTATCTCTACTTCTACATGCCGTTCGCTCTTACCAAGGATGCCCAGGGCAACCTGCTGGAAAGTGTGGGAATCACCCCCGATTATCTGCTCGACGAGATGACCGGAGAGGAAAAGGAGAAGCTCTACCAGAACGATGCTTCGGTTGTGGATAGAGGTCTGAAGAAGGCGATGGAAATTCTAAAATAATCCTCCAAAAAGCCGGATTTTCCCGGTCTTTCATTCCTCCAATCACAAAAAAGAAATTCATCAAAAAAACAACGTTTCATAAGCGAAGGTGTGCAACTTACACCTTCGCTTTTTATTTTCTATATATCAGGCACTTATATCATATTCGCAATTTTTGTGCTCCCACACATTTCGCACGACGATGCAAACGTTTGCATTTTGTTTTACGGGATTTTCATCACTTTTTTGCAGCTCCTTTGAGAAATTCATCATATATTTGCAACCGAAAAGGAAACCCGGTGACATTCATCTTGTTACAAGGGTAAGCCTGTGATGATAAGTAAATGACAATAAAGAATAGGACAGCTAACAGTATCCTTAAGAAAGAAAATCAACAGAGTAAAAATATGATGATGAAGCAGAGTATGTTCAAACGAACACCGATGTTATTGCTGCTGATTCTCTCAACAGTAGTAACCCGAGCGCAGGAGGTAGCGCTGAAGACCAACCTGCTTGGTTTGGCAACCACCTCGCTCAATGCTGGTCTAGAAATAGGCACGGGCAAGAAGAGCACTTTTCAGCTTTTCGGAGCCCTGAATCCCTGGAAGTTCTCAGGCGACAAGAAATTGCGCTACTGGAACGTAATGCCAGAATACCGCTGGTACACCTGCCAGAAATTTGGAGGCCACTTCTTCGGCATCCATGCCCTTGGGGGTGAATACAACGTAAAAAATGTGGACCTGCCTTTCGGCATCTTGCCAAAGACAGAGAAAGGAAGACATTACGAAGGCTGGTATGTGGGTGGAGGCCTCACCTACGGATACCAATGGCTGCTGTCAGAGCATCTCAACCTCGAAGGATCCATCGGATTAGGATACATCTACAGTCCATACAAGCTTTACGGAAGATGTGAGAAATGTCTTGACAAGGACCACCGCAACTATGTGGGTCCTACCAAAGCAGCCCTCTCCCTGATATACGCATTCTAGGAACGTTATCACCGGGATAGCAAAAACCAAAATCAAACCCTCTTTTATTTAAGATTAAGAATATGAAGAAAATGAAGCTTTATGCGGTCATTTCGACCCTTTGCATCCTTTTTGCACAGAGCGCATTGACTGTCCAAGCCCAGAAGATAGATGATTCGCAGCTACGGTTGGCTGGAGGCAAGATTCTGATAGACAGCGTCTTGACACAGAAGAAAAGCGACAGTCTGAAGGTTGCTTTCCGACTCCATCTCGATAGTCTGCAGCTCAAATCAGAGCAACAGCTGGTTTTCACTCCGCTTATTGCCGGAGAAGATACCATCGCCCTGAATCCCATTATCATCAATGGCAAAAACCAGAACATCAGATACCTGCGCAAAAGCAGCAAACTGAAGAACAGCCAGGCAGTGGTAGTGAGACGCAGGAATGATACCGAACAGCAGGTGCTCTTCTCACAGACCCTTCCCTACAGGAAGTGGATGAAGGCTTTCAACCTCTCCATGACGGAAGACCTCTGCGGATGCGGCAACCTGATGGATCAGGATACCACTCTGATGGCTAACATCCAGCCGACACCGAGAATCTGTCGCGACCACTATGTGAAGCCAAAGGCTGAAGCCATCAAGGTGAGAGCCGAAAAGGGTGAAGCTTACCTGAGCTTCAAACTCAACAAGAGCGATATCCTTGCCGACTTCCGTGAGAATGCCACAGAACTGAGAAAGATTACATCCACCATCGACCTCGTAAAGAACGACAAGGATGTGAGCATCACCAATATCGATATTCATGGCTATGCGTCGCCAGACGGTCCTTACGCCAACAACGTGCGACTCGCCAACAACCGTGCGGCTGCCCTGCGCAATTATGTATGCAATCTCTACACTATCGATAAAAAGCTCTTCACCTATCACGCCACCCCAGAAGACTGGGAGGGATTCAAGAAGAAGGTGGAAGCAAGCAACTTAGCCGATAAGTCTGCCATCCTTGCCGTTGCCAACTCATCCTTGGCACCCGATGCAAAGGACCAGAAAATCAAGAAGCTTTATCCGGCTAGCTATCGCTACATCATGAGTGAGATTTATCCTCGTTTGCGCCACAGCGACTATACGGTAACCTATACCGTTCGTCCTTTCGACATTGAGGAGGCAAAGGTAATCTTGAAGACCAAGCCTCAGCAGTTGTCATTACAGGAGATGTATCTGGTGGCACAGACCTATGAGCCTGGTTCTCCAGAGTTCAACGAGGTATTTGATATTGCCGTCCGTCTCTTCCCTGATGATGAGACAGCCAATCTCAATGCCGCCTGCACAGATTTGCAGAAGGGCGACCTCGTAACTGCCGAAAAGCATCTTGCCAAGGCAGGAAACTCAAAGGAGGCTGAGCGTATCAGAAAGATTTACGGGGAAATGAAGGCGGAACAATAAAAGTAATAACTAACAATAAAATCACATCAATCATGAGAATTAAACATTTCTTTGGATTGGCAGTTTTGGCTGCTATGACTGCTAGTTGCTCTAGCAACAACGAGTTAGTAAATGGGGGGGGCAATGGCTCTGGTGAGAATGAGACTGGTGTAGGTTATGCTACATTGAGCATCAATTTGCCAACAACAAATGGCACACGTGCTGGCGATCCTTCATTCGAGGATGGTGATGCAAAAGAGTATGATGTCAAGGATGTAACCTTGCTCATTTTCAAGGAGGCTGGCAATTCAGAAAACGACTATACATTCGTGGAGGCTGCCGATTTGGGAACAATGGCTCCTTGGGTTAAGGATGATGGCAACACTGGTATCACTACAGCTGCTACTATCACCGCGAAATTGGATAAAGTTGATCTTACTAGCAATTATTATGCATTGGTCATTCTGAACAATAAGGATAAGGATAATGCTTTGAAGGTCAAGATGCCAGACACTGACCAGACATACAATGACTGGAATATGGCAACTAATGCAGAAGGTACAAAATTCGCAGATAATAAGAATGGTTTCTATATGGCAAATGCGCCTCAATTTACAACAGGTACACCTACCACACTTGTAAAGATTGATAAGGTATATGCTACCAAGCAGGCTGCAGAAACAAGTAAAGCTACAACCATACACGTAGAGCGTGGTTTGGCAAAGGTAACTGTTGCTTCTCTCCCAACAAACCTGAATCCTCCAGCAGATTCAAAATATCACGAAGATGTAGTTGATATCACAGCATGGAATTTGGATGTTACTAATAAGAGTACATTCCCTATTCACAAGACAGCAGGTTTGACTACAAACTTCGCCACAATTTGGAGTGCTTCAACAGAAGCAGCACCTTCAACAGGTCGTTTTGTTGATGGATCAAACACAGCCTTCAAGCGTGTGTATTGGGGTGTTGACCCTAACTATGGCACAGACTATACAACTGTTGCCGATTGCGAGAAAGAATTCACTGTATTGAAATCAAATGCGGAAATCAACGGTGATGCTGCAACACCACAGTACTGTCTTGAAAATACATTTGACATCAAGCATATGCTGCAGGGGCAGACCACTCGTGTTGTATTCAAGGCCAAATATACTCCTAAAGGCTTCAATGCCGGCGATACATTCTATAAGATAGGTAATAATACTGATCTTTGGAGCAAGACAACTTTGGAGGAGCAGATTAAGGCTAAAGCTCAAGAAGTTCTGGCAGATGCATCCAAGATAACATTAGACCTTAAGGCGGCAGGCAACAATATCGAGGAAAAAGCTGGAACCAAGATTTTGACAGAAGAAAACGTACTGTATGATGGTGTTAAAGTATCAACAGCCCAGATTAATTCTATCAATGAAAAGCTTGGTTTGAAAGCTGCAACAAAAACAGACCCTATTGTTGGTATCGCGACTTATGCTTCAGGTGAATCTTATTACATCGCACGTATCAAGCACTTTGGTAACGACTTGACACCTTGGAATGAGGGAGATTTGACTTATGGAGATAACGATGCAACACAGAACAACATGTACCTTGGTCGTTATGGTGTACTCCGTAACAACTGGTATGAGTTGACTGTACAGAGCGTTAGTGGTCCTGGCACACCAGATGTTCCAACCATCAAGCCTGACGTTCCAGACGATGAGAGCTACAGATACATCAGCGTCAGCGTGAAGATCCTCGACTGGGCTAAGCGTTCACAGAACGTAGATTTGTAATCGAGTATAACAACGAAAGGCGGAGCTTGGCTCCCGCCTTCGTTAAAACATACGAGTTGTGTTTTCAGCTTCACCATAGTAGAAGCTAGAAACACAACCTGATATTCTGAAACATTATATTGATAATAACCAAAAAGCATCATGGCAAACAATAAGTTACATAGTTGGATCAAGAATATACGCATGGAATGGGGATTCGACAGCTTGGCTGCTATCAGCCGTACCGCTGTTTTCGGAACCATCGTCGCTCTCGGCAGCATGCTCAGCAGCTGCAACGACTTGATGCACGATGACCTGCCCTCTTGCGATATGGGAGTTGACTTGCAGTTCAAGTACGACTACAACGTGCAGCGTGCCGACATGTTCAATGATCATGTAGGTGGAGTAAGCGTGTTCGTATATGATCAGCAGGGTAAATACATCACCCGCCAAGATGCCTACAATAGTGCAACATCGCAGCCGTTGAAAGACCATAACTATACCATGCGTCTGAATCTGGAACCGGGCAAATACCGCTTCGCCACCTTCGCCTTTCAGAAGAAATACGAAGAAACTCGTACACATAATGGAGCAAAATTCCAAATCGCCCTTCCCGAGGAAGGCAGCGACATCAAGGAATTAAATGTAAGGCTCGACCGCACCTCTCCTAATCGCAGAGATGCCCAAAGCCCTGACGGCAATGTCCCGGAGGATCATCCTGCTGTCGTAGAGAACCTATCTCTCCCACTCGATACACTCTGGCAGGGACTCAGCGACCAACTCGTAGAAGTAAAAGACTTACAGGTAACAAAACATACCATCAGCCTCGTCAGAGATACCAAGCAGCTCACCATCCGACTGCACCAGCTCAACGAGCCTACCAACATCAATGCCGACGACTTCAGTTATCAGATAACCGATGCCAACGGCTACATCAACTACGACAATTCCCTCCTCCCCGACGAGGAGTTAAGATACACTCCATACAAGACATGGACCACCGAATTCAAGGATCAAGATGGCAAAGTAACAGAACGAACAGCCATCGCAGCCCTGATGTTCAGTAGAGTCGTACTTCATCCCGTAACCGAGAACGACAAGAATGCGATACTGAGCATCTGGAACAAGAAGACGGGCGAAGAAGTGGTCCGCATCAACCTAGCCGATTGTCTCGCCCAAGGCAGAGGAGCCTTCGAGAACATGAACTATTCGGCACAGGAGTTCCTGGATAGAGAATACGACTACAAGCTCGACTTCTTCCTCAAAGGCGACCAGTGGCAGTATATGCAACTCGGCATCTCCATCCTCGACTGGAGCAAGCGCATACAGCGTGCCGACTTATAATCGTAAATCATTCATCGAGATGGAAGCATCGAGATGGAATAAGTAAAAGGTAAAGTTATCATGAGAAGATTTCATATCTATATAGGTTTCATAGTTTGGTTGTTGACTAGTTTATTTGCAGTTAGTTGTAACGACGAGTTGGAGGGTAACGGATATACCCCCAACTCGTCAAGCAACCTGCACGTGCTGGTACCAACCGTGCTCAGTGCGAGCGGCGAGGCATACAGCGGCAGTTCTTCTGATGTACCTACCTATAATGCTACGGTAGATGAATGCCAGATCAATGATCTTCGCCTCTATGCCTTTCCTGTAGATGGTAATGACAAGCTCGTAGCAGAAAATCTTCCTGCGCCATTGGCAAGCATGATGCTGGATGAGAACATTGCCAATTACCAGCTCACCATCGAGCCAGGCAAGTACCATGTTTATGTTGTTGCCAATATGAGTGATGTTTTGAAAGACAAGAACATCACTACAGAAGATGATTTGAAAAAAATGGTATTGGGATATACTTCCACCCTGACTCCGGGTTTACCTATCTCCACCAATATTCCGATGATATATGAGCCTAAGGACATCAACGGTAGAACTGCAGAAACAGAAATCAAGGCATCAGATAAATCGGCAACTGTTATCGCAAATCTGAAGTTCACCTGTGTCAAGGTAAAGTTGAATCTCATTTTCGATCCTGCTGAAGCAACTGTATTCAGCGGCAAAAGTTTTTCAATCAAGAATATTCTTGCGCAGCAGTTATCTCCAAGCACATCTCTATGCTGGGATGGAAAATTCAGCCAGACTCAGGTTTCTGACGACTATAAAAAAGGCTTTGAGAGCAAGGAATATGAGGCTAACTCTACCAGCAATGGCCTTTACTATCAAGGTGATAATGCGTGGGAACGAAAAGATGATAATGCAAATATAAACGACAAAGATGTAATCACCCTCCACGAAGGAGTCAAAGGCTCTGCCAAACCTACAGATGCCACAGCCAAATGGCTTTTCCAGGGCACATACTATTTGCCGGAGAGATACATCGCCGATGCTTCCCAGCAGTCACGACTGGCTATTGAAGGAAGCATCGATGGAAATATCGACAACAAGTATATCATTCCATTAGGTCACAAGCAGGATGAAAGCACAGAGCTTCCAACCTTCCCTCGTGGCACCTATTATGAGATTATCGGCAACATCAAGAGTCTGGGAAACGCAACCCTCGACTGTAATATGAGCGTTAAGGATTGGCAACCTATTCAGATAGATGCCGACTTCAACCATACTACCCTCTGGGTAAGTAAGACGAAGGCAAGCGTAACATCTACCACGGCAGACTCCATCGACTATAAGTCGAACGTAATGCTGACAGAGGCTAATTTCGGTTGCGATGAAAAGGTAACAACATCCAGTGGTGAGAAAGATGTGATTGTGTTGAGCAAGCTAGATGCAGTGAAGAATCATAGAATCACATTCAACATCAACAAGGACATTCAGTTCTCCGACTATAAAGGCAACTACAAGGGTACGGCAAAGGTTTGGATTAAGGCTGGTAACATCAAGAAGTATCTCGATGTAGCCTATGATGCCTCTCCTTATTTTGAGGTAAATCCACAGGAAGTAACCATCTATTGGGGTAGCGACAACAATACCAAAGTGGTACAGTTTAAGACCAACCTCGGCGGTTTGGCTTTCACCAATAACGTAACCTCTTCCTCCGTAGGCAAGTCAAACATTAAGGCATCTTGCGATAATCCTGATACTCCAGAAGGAACCTTCCAAATTAAGGCAACCCGTGACCCTGTTACCACGACTGTGCATTACCTCACTGTGCAGCCAAAGGAATCTCCAGAAGGCTTCAACTTTGTCAAGCAAATCAAGGTAACGGTAAAGCCTGCCGTAGGTAACTATCGTATCAACTTCCGTGCCATCAACGACCGCGCACATTATACAGGAGGTGAAAGTAATGGAACTGATAATTATAAGGGTACACCTGAAGAAAAAAAGGAAGAGACTTATAATGGAAATATAGGAAATACCAACTGGGCAGATGGATGGTTAGACCTTTCGGATGATAATGACAAGCAAATTTACATACCTCAAACAGACAGGCATCGTATCTATGTCTATACCCAGATTGGTGAAACAGATAAAGCTGTAGCCAACTCTCCTGCTTGGAAATTTTCAGCTAACTGGCCTGGTGATCAAATGGTTGCGGATAATACGAATGTGGGGTGGTATTACAAGGACTTCCCCAAGGATTTCAAGTCGACATCTACAGAATTTGGCGCTACGGGAACAAGAACCCTCAAGCCTGGTGAAACATTGATTATGTTCAGTAACAATACCAATACGAATTGGGGTTTTACGCTTCATCGTTGCCCTCACCACTTGGAGCCGGGTATTCCTCTCTTCGACTATGAGGATAAAGAGGGTTGGATAGTCTATGATCCTACATCAGATCCTACTTGGAACATATATGATGACATGCCAACTATTGAGAACATCAACTTTACCATTTACACCAAATTCCAGACTTATGGATGGTTTAATGTATATGGTGCCGCCAATGGTAAAAATGGTAATAACGATAATACAGAGCGCGAGTCTTTTACCATCTATGATACAGCGGGTAAAAGTTGGTCATGCGAGAATTTGAATAATGGTTGGTATAAGACTGTGATTACCCTCAAGGCTGTTAAGGGAGACCACGAGAAGGCCATCAGAATCAAAAAAGACAACAAAGATACGGGTGGAGAAAGCGTCCTGCTTTTCAATGGCAACAGCTATGAGAAGCATAAAGACACAGGCTTTTACGATGGCTCCTCTTGGCACGCTGGCACGCCATTCTGATGTGAAATAAATAAGATTAGAATCAGATTTGAACACTGTTATAAATCAGTTTAAGCAATGAAGAAGATCAAACATTTAATGATATGGATTGGATTGCTCCTCAGCCTTGTTTCCTGCAAGGATACGATGGAGGCTATCGGACTCGGCGGGGATGAAATCCCTGCCGAGGGACTTGTCTTGACCCTTCAATTGACCAACTTCAACAAGCAACAGATTGGTACAAGAGCGGGGGGCTCGGAGACATTCAATTCGCTCTGCGCTGTGTTCTATGGAGATAATAACGAATACTTAGGAAAGGCAGATTGCAAATCTACCTTATCACCACAGCAGTCTGATGGCAGCTACAAGGTAAAGATAACCAATGTACCTGCTGGCACCAAGAATGTACATCTTGTAGCCAATGCCAGCGACATGACGGAGAGCGAGGCACAAGACTTGCAGTCTCTCACTGCTGCTAAGGAGAGAGACCCTCAGCTTGATGCCCCTATCTGCTGGAGTAAAATTTCAATAGATAAACTTTTGGAAGCTAATCCTTCTGTGACGATGTTGCGCCAATGCGCCAAGATTAGTTTGGAGATAGATAAAGGCATCCAGAGTAATTTCACCAATGCAGGCTTGTACGTCTATACCATGGCAACCAAGGCTGCCATAGCACCTGCCAATTATAATACCGAGCAAAAAACCGATGACTTGGCGGAATCTACCGTTCTCAGAACGGAAGACAACCCATTGGGCGGCGGTACCGCAACCACCGTGGCAGTAAATGAAACTTCTGCAGGCAAGGCAATGGTGATTATCAAGGCGAATTATAAGAAAAGTGAAGAAGAAGGTTATAGAGAAGGATATTATAAGGTGGCACTCTACAAGAATGACAAAAAGGCCCAATATGCCTTGCTACGCAACCACCATTATACCATCAAGGTAACCAAGGTAAACGACTATGGCTTCTCTACGCTTGATGAGGCTAAAAAGAGTCTGCCAGAGAATAGATTGGAAGTAGAGGTGGTGGACGATAACCCAGAAATCACCCAAATGATAGCTTGCAAAGACTATGAACTGGGAGTGAGCGATTATCAGGAGGTAGATGCAAGCACAGAGGAGGCTTTCGTAACCATTGTTACTACCTTGCCAAATGCAACGAGTAGTGATGGTAAGCTATATGGAGTCAAGATAAATGCGCCCTGGATAACCAAGTGGGATCCATTGACCGCGAATGATACACCAGAGACAGGCAGAAAGTCTTCTAAAGGTAAGAAATATACCTTGAAGCTTACGCTTACAAAGAATGACCAATCAGAGGAACCACGTAAAGGAACCATCACCGTTACTTCTGGTGATCTTTCTCTTGATATAACCATCAAGCAGGCTGGTTTTGATTTTAGAAAAAAGGATCCTAAGAGAACCGTAACCATGCAGTATAATAACTCCCCCGTAGCTGCCAACTATTTCAAATGGTTGGACGAGGATGTGCAAGGCATCACTCCTGAAGAAATGCAAGGGGCTGTGAGAAATGATGGTTTGCATTTCTGCGTGGGAACAGCCGATATCACGTATCTTATCCCTAAACTTGAAGGTGATGAAATTTCTAAAAAGGATAATAAAATCAATGTGGAAGAAGATAATGGTAAATGGAAGGTAAGCCTTACCAATACTACGGCAAACAAGGATTTGTGGAAGGCTTCATTTACCATCAAGAACCAGGCTGGCATCGAGATCACTTATCCTGTTTATCATACTGGTATCTTCCATTATATAGATGGGTCTTCCAAGGTATATACTGATTATCAACTGACAGAAAACGGGGATAACACGAAGAAGGTGAAGGGCTGGTTCTATTATGGTGTGGTAAAGGTACAGGGAAAGAAGGCCGATGAAACCACCACTACTTATTATATGTTAGACCGCAACCTAGGTGCATCCAACAATGGTTACTATGCCCCAGATGTGGTGGCACTGGAAAAGAACCAGAAAGCCATTGGTGGCTATTTCTGTATCTCTGAAAAAAAGAGCACCAGCGATGCCACTCAGGATCTCTCCAGCACCTTGGCACCAACAGGCTATACCATTCCAACTGATGCCGTGTTCGAAGAATTAGTTAATGCAGGCAATCTGGAGGTGGTACCACAGTCCACATCGTTAGGAGAAACCTACAACTGCGTGCGTATCAAGACGGTGGATTCCGAGTTGCCATACATCTATCTGCCTATGGGTGGATTCTTGGAGGGCGAGAGCCATAAGAACCCTATCCATGTAAATCTCTGGACCAAGACTTTGCTGGCAGGTACGCAGGGCTTCAGTACCACCAGTCCTGAATATGGTTTCTGGTATAGATACTTTGATGTTTACAACAAGAGGATAGGATTATCCAATATGAGATTCGTGAGTGGTAGCAACGGTAAAAACAATGGCCGCTACAAGGCGATGCCAATACGCCTGATTCTGCAATAAACATCAGATAAGTGATAAATACAATAACATCTTTTACTTATATATAACAAAGCATAAAAAACAGCTGTTTTACAAAGAAGGGTTGGGCTTTCGTGAGAAAGTCCAGCCCTTCGTTTTGTTAGGATACTCCTCACAAGGAGTCAAGGCGACAAAGAGAGGTCATCATGATAGTCCTGACGAGTGGTAAAGACGCTTCCATCGCTTATTGCCTCACTACGGCATTATTTTGCCCTTTACCCGGGCAATATCTTGCCATTGCCAGGCACAAAACGATACGTCGGGAGAGAAAATCCCCACTCTCTTTTTTACTCTTCACCCTTCACCAAATCGTCTGAAACCCCGATAAACACTGGTGTTCCGAGAGGTGAAGAGTTGGCTCAACTCTTCACCTCTCGGAACCACTCTTCACCTTCGGATTGCGCACGGAATTGAAACGGAAGCTTGACCTGTTCGGTCGGGGGGCTGAAAACACTTTTTTATGTCCCACAGATTTCACTCTAAGTTTGCAGAAGATTGCGACGGAGTCGCATAAACA
>ERZ1034949.536-NODE-536-length-24061-cov-16.800425_pt1 | contig 24061 bp, 22 predicted proteins | sample MGYA00520590_ERZ1034949 | MGnify/ENA primary metagenome ERZ1034949 (study PRJEB33766, sample SAMN09781752) | gut metagenome | biome: gut microbiome | host: Homo sapiens | place: Madagascar | study: EMG produced TPA metagenomics assembly of the PRJNA485056 data...
CAAAAATTTATTGGAGCGCATCTTGCGATACCAAAAAGGATTGTAATGGTAATCCGGGCAAAGCTTACGGATTAAAAAGATGCGAGGCTGGCAATGGTATCGGTAAGCCTATAGAATGTGGAGGCTATACATGGTATACAGAATGCGGTTGCCAAACAGAATACATTACTAAATATGAAAATGGAGGGTATTGTGGTGATTCTGGTGGTTGGGGATATTATTCCGTAAAAGAAAAATGCACTAAAGTAGATGGTACAAAAATTTATTGGAGCGCATCTTGCGATACCAAAAAGGATTGTAATGGTAATCCTGGTCCTGCATATGGATTAAAACAATGTAATTCTGATGAAAAAGCAATCGGTAAAGTAGTTCCTTGCGGAGGTTTTGAATATGGTACATCATGTGTCAAAAAAGTTGAGTGCAACTACGATTACGATGAAGATATGTGTAAAAAAGCAGGAAAAACCTTTGTGAAAAAATGTCACGATGACAACAACAAATGGTGGGGAGAATGCCAATAAGTTATAAAACATTCTATCATCAGGAGTTTGTGATTATCGGATAATCCCACTCTGTAACATATATAAAAAAGCGAGGTGTATTCATCCTCGCTTTTTTATATGCCTAACCCTAAAACTCGGCTATTATCGTGTTTTTATCGTAATTCTGTTCTTGCCGACAAAGCAAGCTGAATTGTGCCGTCATCCATATAATCCAATTCGGCGCCAAGCGGAATACCTTGCGCCAAAGTTGTCACTCTTACCGGAAATTCTTTTAGACGCGACAACAAATAGTGTGCGGTTATTTGTCCGTCTATTGTTGCCGGCAATGCTAAAATGACTTCTTTTATGATTCCATTTCTCAGCCGTGAAAAAAGGTTTTCAATATTTAAATCATCCGGAGTGACACCGTCTAACGCCGACAAAATACCGCCTAAAACATGGTATTGTCCGCGATATAGTCCAACACGCTCCATTGCCCATAAATCAGCGACATCCTGCACAACGCAGACTGTTTCAGGGTCTCTGGCCGTATCCCGACAAACAGAACATGGCTCTTGCGTGTCAAAATTGCCGCAAACCGGACATTTTTTTATGTTTTCGGCAACTTCTTGCAAAGCGGCAATCAATGGCAACATCGCCGTTTCTTTCTTTTTTAAAAGCTGCAAAACAATACGCCGAGCCGAACGCGTGCCTAAGGCCGGAAGTTTGGCTATAATCTTTGTTAGTTTTTCTATTTCATTACCTTGCACGGTAAAACCTCAAAAACTAAAATGGAAGTTTTAAGCCGCCTAAGCCAATTCCGTTGGTGGCTTCTTTCATGCCGTCTTCCATCATGGCGTCAACTTTTTGATGGGCGTCATTGTAGGCTGCTAAAATCAAATCTTCTAAAACATCAACTTCTTCAGCGTTCATCAACGATTTGTCTATGCTGATTTTTTTCATTTCAGACTTGCCGTTTAAAACTACTTTAACTAAGTTTCCGCCGCTGACGCCTTCTTTTTCTTCTTGCGCCAATTTAGCCTGAGTCTCTTGCATTTTACGCTGCATTTGCTGAGCTTGTTTCATAATTCCTTGAATGTTTAACATTTAATTATCCTCATCATCATAAGTTTCAGAATTTTCTTCCGGAATAATAAAATCAGCCGTTTCTTCATCAGCTTCTTCAACCGCTTTCCGGATAACGGTTTCTATTTTAGCACCATTAAATTCGCTAAGTATAGCTTTTACTAACGGATATTCAGAGATATTTTTTTTGTCGCGCTCCAGCTCTTTGGTTTCTTTATAGGCCAAAGTCTCTCCCAAAGGCTCGTAATCTATGTCTATAACCCATGAACAACCTGTTTCTTTAGTCAAAAATTTACGCAAATTGGCAATCAGGTCTTTATCCGCTTTTTCTGAAAGAGCTATGCGCATTCTTCCGGGCGTAAATTCCTTAAATGACATATCATTCTTTACGGCATAGAGCATCAGCATCTGCCGTTTGGCATTAAGTAATTTTGCCAAATCTTCAGGAACAGAAAGTTCAAATCCGCTATTTTCTGTCAGTTCAGATGAAATATGGCTTTCCGAATCGGCGGCCGATGGCTGATTGATGACAATTTTATTGGGAGCGGCTGAATTAGTCAGTCCTGATTTTTTTTTTAATTCCTTCAGCAGGTCTGCAGGAGTCGGCATTTTAGCAGAATAGGCTATACGCATCAGTATCATCTCAAGAGCATCTATTTGCACATTGGCGTATTGCAGCTCGCTTATACCTTTTATAAGCATCTGCCAAATTTTGGATAAAATGGATATCGGCGCCGCGTTGAGTTTTTTACACATCTCGCGGTCATTTTCTCCGACAGACGGGTCGTTTATATAGTCCGGTATGATTTTTACCTTAGCCAATAAATGCGTGATATCAACCAAATCCTGGATGACAAGCATTGGCGTGGCTCCATCAGTATAAAGATTGTGCAAAATTTGCAAAACCTCGGCAATGTTGCCTTCTAACAGCCTTTCATACAAAATAAAAGTCTGCTGACGGTCTGCCAATCCCAACATGTTTTTTACGGTGGAATTTTCTATTTTGCCGTTTCCTAATACAATGGCTTGGTCCAACATGGAAAGACCATCGCGAGCAGAGCCGTCCGCTGCACGGGCAACCATGTGCAAGGCCTCATCCTCTGCCTCAATGTTTTCAGCCGTCAGAACTTTATGGAACAGCTGAACTAATGTGTCTATGCTGATACGTTGCAGGTCAAAGCGCTGACAGCGTGATAAAATGGTGACCGGAACTTTGCGAATCTCGGTTGTGGCAAATATAAACATCACATGCGCCGGTGGTTCTTCCAGCGTTTTTAACAGCGCATTAAAAGCACTTTTAGACAACATGTGAACTTCATCTATTATATAAACTTTGTAACGGGCAAGCGTCGGTTTATAGCGGACGCCGTCCAAAATTTCACGCATGTCATCAACGCCGGTTTTTGAGGCGGCATCAAGTTCTATAACGTCAATATGCCTGTCCGCAGCTATGGCTTTGCAGTTTTCGCAAACTCCGCATGGATGGATTGTCGGCCCGCCTTTGCCGTCCGGACCTGTGCAGTTTATGGCACGGGCAATCAGTCGGGCAGTCGTTGTTTTGCCGACTCCGCGTATGCCTGTTAAAATATAAGCATGGTGCAGGCGGTTGTTTTGAATGGCATTAGTCAGCGTTTGCACAAGAGCGTCTTGTCCAAGCAGGTCTTCAAAAGTCTGCGGACGATATTTGCGCGCCAAAGCAACATATTGTGTGTTATTGTCAGCCATTCCTACTTAACTCATAAAAGGTGAAGGGATTCAGACCTTGTACTTGCCGTTACGGCTGCTTTCTTCCGAACCTGACCGAGTTGGCGGTTTTCCAACCCTGAACCCTTCATTTAAAATACCTCTTTATAATGGGTATATTTCTAAATTTTGCAAGCAAAAAAATGAAGTTATTGCATGTTTAATAAAATTTCCCGCAATTCGTTGCTGTCTTTTCCATAAATGGCAGGCATATAAAAATCGGTTGCTCCGCTTTGGGCATATGCCGGATTTGCCGAATAAAATTTAGTGCCGGCAGCTTCTAATATCTGCGGACCGCCGGAAGTGACTTTTACCATATCCAAGCCGTGTTCGTTTTTGCCGTTGGCGAAAATTCGGAATGCGCCGCTCATGCCGTAAAAACCGTCAAGATTTGTTATGGATTCTTTTAGATTGTCTTTATCTTTATGCGACAGCGCAGAGGATAAAGCCACGGCATCATAGGCAAATATGCTTAAATCATTGGATTTTTGTCCGAACATTTCAGAATATTTTTGTTTGTAGCGCGCCAGACGGGACATCGGCATAATCGGATATACCGCGCCGTATAATTCGGTTTCTTTGCTTAAATTGGTGTTACCCCAAACCGAAGTGCCTAAAAAAAGCACTTCCGGCGCAGAAACATCATAGTAGCTGAACATGGAGGTAATCGATTTTAAACGATTGCCAAACTCCGGAACAAGAAGGGCGTCAAAGTCTAACGGAGCAATTTCTTCTTCTGTTTTCAGGCTGTTTTTTTCTGCCGGTTTGCTCTTGCGTTGTGAAATCGCCACACGGGCAGAACCGGTGATTTGAGCGGCTAATTTGGTAAAGTCCATGCTGTTTGGCGTGTAAAAACCGACTTTTATGATAGAAGCTCCATGCAGCTGCGCCGCGTTCATTGCCGCCTTGAACATATTTATACCGCTCTGGTTATCCGGCAAAACCAATGCCAATTTAAGCCGACCTTGAGATACGGCATAGCGGATTGTGCGCTCTATTTGCTCCTCGTTCAATAATCCCATTGTATAAATTCCATCCTGCAAAACATTCGGCGCCGTGGAAAAAGATATAACCGGAATATCCGCTTTTTTTGCGGTTTCGCTGATGGCGGCGACTTCTTCGCCAAGCAAAGGACCGATAATTAAATCACTTTTGGCGTTTATGGCGTTTTCAACCGCAATTCTCGCACCGCCCGTTGTGCTTTTTGTGTCATAAAATTGCACCACCAGATTATTATTGTTTAAATCGCCAATGGCCATCATGGCGGCATTTTTCATGTTTTGTCCCATATCGCTGACTTTTCCGCTAAGCGGCAAGAGCATGGCTACGCGAAAACTTTCGGAATTTCCTAAATCTATATGCGAATAGTCTGTCATTTCAACCGTGTTTTGCGGTATGCTGTTTTGGTAGTTGAAAGTTTGCTGCGGCATGTCATTTGTTTGCCCAATCAAACCGCATCCGCCGATTATGAACAATAAAAACAGGGAGCTTATTTTTTTTAACACTTGCATTTTTCCTCAAAATATAAAACAATACCTTAGTAATAATGCTTAAACTTGTTTTTGTAAAGTGAATTTGATGTTAAAAAGCGGTCTTTATATAATTTCTACCCCTATCGGAAATTTACAGGATATTTCTCAGCGCGCTTTGGATGTGCTGAATGAGGCTCCGGTTATTGCCTGCGAAGATACCAGAATGACAAAAAAACTTTTCTCATTGCTCGGTCTGCCTTTGCATAAAAAATTTATTACTTATCAGAATTATAACGAAGAACAGCAGGCACAGCAGCTGATTGACCTGATTAACGAAGGACAAGTTTTGGCTTTGGTCAGCGATGCCGGCGCACCGCTGATTTCTGACCCCGGCTATAAGCTGGTGAGCAAATGCCGCGAACAGGGAGTTTATGTTACGGCGATTCCGGGAGCGTGCGCAGTTATCACGGCTTTACAGCTGTCCGGACTGCCTACGAATCGTTTTTTATTTGCCGGATTTATTCCGAATAAGGATAAAGCTCGCTCTGATTTGTTTAAAGAATTAAAAGATATTGACACTACTTTGATTTTTTATGAAACAGCGCCGCGTCTGTTAAAAACTTTGGAGCAAGCGGCAGAAATTTTCGGCGGAAGAAAAATTTCTGTTATACGCGAACTGACAAAAATGTATGAAGAAGTGCAGACCGGAAGTTTTGCTGATATGCAAACTTATTTTTCTGAAAATGAACCTAAAGGCGAATTTGTCTTTATTGTGGCTCCGCCGACAGAACCTAAATATACAGCTGAAGATGTTAAAGATTTGCTGGCTAAACGCTTGAGGGAAACTACTCTGAAATCTGCGGTCAAAGAAATGGCAGAGCAATTCGGCATAAATAAAAATGAAGTTTATGCAATGGCTTTGGAATTAAAGCATGAATAATTATCATAGCGGCAAATGGGCCGAATTTTTGGCAAGAATGTATTTGCGGCTGCATGGCTATCGAATTGTGGCGGTGAATGTTTCCGGCGGACGCGGAACTACCGTTGGAGAAATAGATATTGTTGCGTGCAAACGCAAATGCTTAGTGTTTATAGAGGTCAAAAAACGCCGAACTTTGACAGAGGCGGCTTATGCAATTACACGTAAGCAGCAATTGCGTCTGATTAAAGGCGCCGAGGTTTTTGTTGCCGATAAAACGCAATATAAAAATTATGATATGCGTTTTGACGCTATTTTAATTAAATGGCCTTTTGCGGTCAAACATCTGAAAAATGCGTGGATGGCTTAGCTATAAGCCGGCAAAACGAGCTATTTTTTGTCCAAGAGTTTGCGGCAGGTGAGCCATGTGTATATGCTTTTGGATTAGGTTTGTGTCGTAATCGGTTTTTGTGCGTAGTTGGTGTCTCAGCTCAATTCCGGTGCCTGCAGTATATTCATTTTCCGGTAAAAAGCTTTTAACCTTGACAAACGGAGCTTTATGCTCTTGCAGCATTTGCACCGGATTGCGCAGAATATTTTCTTGTTTAAACGTGCGTATATAACTGTTGCCGATAAAACCTTGTTCGGTGAGAAGCGGCGTCAGCTCTTTTTCGCAATTCTCAGCGTCATAGGCAAAAGGTACAGAATGCCAAAATTTATGAAATTGGGCGTTTTTTATGACATCTTGCGTAAATGTCAGACAATAGCTGTGCAAATGAAAATTGCTTTCATAATCGGAAGTCGCACTCCAAAAATCATAGCCTTTTCTTTCCATCGAGCGAAAAAAATCTTCTAAATTATAGAGAGGTCCGTATACGCTGTCGTTGCATAAAATCAGTTCATCATATTCTTCCAGCTTATCCCATCCCAGTTTGGAAATTAAATACTGCCAACAGCCAAAATCTTTAAGAGGCATGTGCCGAGAGTAAAACATTTGAGCGTAAGGGGCAATTTTGAACAGCTCATCGGGAGGAAAACGGCCGTTTCCCATAAAATATACTTCACTAATTTTGGCGAGCTCTTTAATTAAATAAACAACATAATCTTGAATTTGATTTTTTTTATCATAGCAGGCAAACAGACAAATTCGACGCATTTTTTTATTTCCTTTCTTATTAGTGTGTGCCTAAAAGATAGTTATGCCTGTGTGGTTTTAAAGTGGATTAAAAGAAATAAATTGCCGATTGTTAGAGAATAAGGCTTGAAAAATAGAATTTGGTATGTTAATTGTAAAAATGATGTGAATTTTGGAGAAAAATAATGATTGAAATGCCGGAAAATCTGGTGGAAATGGCTCTGAAAACTATGGGCGACCGCTGGAAAGTTATGATTATTCAAGAATTGATGGATGGCACCAAGCGTTTTGGTGAAATAAAAAAAGAACTTGGTGATATAACTCAAAAGGTTTTGACATCTAATTTGCGTGCGTTGGAAGAAAAAGGAATTTTAATCCGCACAGTATATGCGCAAATTCCGCCGAAAGTTGAGTATACTTTGACAAATTTGGGATATAACCTGAAACCTGTGCTTGATTCTATGCGCGCGTGGGCAGAAGAATATTATAATCAGAATATGAAATCTTTATTGCCGGATATGGCTTAAAAAATTTATTTTATAAAATTATCTCCTATCATATACCGAGCCTTATGGATTGCGGAAGATGGTAGGAGATATTTGTTTTAAAACTCGGTTATTCAAGCTGCTTGCGTATTTGTTTGCTTATTGTTGGTTATTGATATCTGTTGCAAAATCAAAGCGTTATTATGGTCAAAAGTGTGTAAAAAAAACGACCGTTTAAAATGGACAGTTTTTATGCTGTTTTTTATAGTCTAGCAAAGGCTGTCGGAATTTGCAATAACTTTTTATATTTTCGATATTTTTTGCTGTTTTTACAACATTTTATTGCCGTCTGTTTCGCTGTGTAAAAATAACGGTCGTTTTTATTACACAATTGAGGAGGAATAAGATGTTTAAGGGTATAAAATTTTTTAAAGGAAAGAGCAGGGGCGATGGGTTTGGATTGCTTCGTCGTTACACTCCTCGCAATGACGTTTGCAGCCTGGGACGTTCCATGATAGAAATGCTTGGCGTTCTGGCGATTATTGGTGTTCTATCAGTCGGTGGCATCGCCGGATATTCTAAGGCGATGGAAAAGTTCAAAGTCAACAAGGCTATAGAGCAGTATTCTTATATTATTAACGGATTGATTAAACCGGCGGATGAATTAAAAATAAGAGGCGATAAGAGCGGACAAATGTTTTATAGCTATATAAACGTAGTTGAAGCTCTTGGCTTGCTGCCGTCAAGTTGGTATGATAAGAATACCGTTGGCATTCGTGATGATTTAGGCAATTATCTGCAATTTTTTGTAAGAAATAAACTTGTTGTAATAGATTTTTATTTAGGCGGTATAACAACAGATGAAGATGGTTATAAATCTAGCTCATTTTCTCCTAAACTGTGTCAAGAAATCGTGCAGAATGTATTTTATCCTCTGCATTCGGTGCTGCATCATGTTAATTTGGTAAAAGATGCTTATTATGGTGATGCTTTTTGCGGTTCAAAAAAATGTCTTGCTGAAATCAAGCCGTCAGAGATAAATGCATTGTGCAGGGCTTGTGAAAACAATGGAAAAAGCGGCTGCGTATTGGTGTTTGAAATGTAATTTACAGCACTCTGCGAATAATTTATTATTTTGTTTTTACAAAATAAAATAATTATAAAATTTAATGTCAGGATTTTTAAAATAGTATAGCGTGATAAGGTGGGGTTTTCATGCTCCGCCCTTTGATATTTTATACTAACTAAAAAATTGTAGCGTATTTTGTCTTTTTGCTTGAGATTTTAACAAAATATAGTAAACTTCAGGCATTGTTATTTTTTAGTCTTATAAGGAGAAATGTAAATATGTCAAAAATCTTGATTACTTCTGCTCTGCCGTATATCAATGGGATTCCTCATCTGGGACATATGGTTGGATGTCTGCTGCCGTCCGATGTGTACGCTCGTTATATGCGAATGCTGGGTAATGAGGTTTTATATATTTGCGGCAATGATGAACATGGTACGGCCTCGGAAGTCGGCGCTTTGAAAGAGGGTATGCCGGTTGAGGAATATTGCGATAAATATCATGCCCGCCATATTCAGACTTATAAAGATTTTAATTTGTCATTTGACTATTTCGGACGCACATCAAGCGAACAAAATAAAGAGATGACCTATCATATTTTTTCACAATTGGATAAAAATGGTTTTATTGAAGAAAAAACAATGAAACAGGTATATTCAGTTGATGATAAAATGTTTTTGGCTGACCGCTATATTACCGGCACTTGCCCGCATTGCGGCTATGAAAAAGCCCGCGGCGACCAATGCGAAAACTGCACCAAAGTTTTGGAGCCTACAGATTTAATCAATCCTCGCAGCACTATTTCAGGCAGCACAAACTTGGAAGTGCGCGAGACGAAGCACCTGTTTTTGAACCTGCCGAAAATTGAAACAAAATTGGTGGAATGGCTCAAAACTAAAGAAGCTTTTTGGCCTGATGTGGCTTATTCAATCGCTAAAAAATGGGTTAAAGAAGGTTTGCAGCCGCGTTGCATTACCCGTGATTTGAAATGGGGATTTCAGGTTAATAAAGCCGGTTTTGAAGACAAGGTGTTTTATGTTTGGTTTGACGCGCCAATCGGATATATCGGAATCACAAAACAATGGTCTGATGAAAAACCGGAAGAACGTGATTGGAAAAATTGGTGGTTGGATGCCAAAGATGTTCGTTATGTTGAGTTTATGGGTAAAGACAATGTGCCTTATCACTCCATAACATTTCCGGCAACTCTGCTCGGAACAGGTGAAAATTGGACTAAAGTGGACTATCTTAAAGGGTTCAGTTATTTGACTTTTGAAGGCGGAAAATTCTCTAAATCTGAACATCGCGGCGTGTTTGCAGAAGATGCAGTTAAAGAATTTCCGGCTGATTATTGGCGTTATTGGTTGATGGCAAATGCTCCGGAAAGCTCGGATTCCTCATTTACGTTTGACAGCTTTGTTAATACGGTTAATAAAGATTTGAATGGCGTTTTGGGAAATTTTGCGCAGCGCGTGATGAAAATGACAGCCTCTAAACTGGGCGCGCAAATTCCGGAAGGCGGTGAATTACAAGCCGAGGATAAGGAGCTGATTAAAGTTTTGCAAAACCGCGTTAATGATTACTTCAAATATCTGAATGAAATGGAATTTAGAAAGGCAACCGCAGAATTGCGCGCAATTTGGGTTGAGGGCAATAACTATATTTCTACAACCGAGCCGTGGATGGTTATTAAAGAAGACCAGACCAGAGCTGCCACAATTTTGCGTCTGTGTTTGAATTTAGTAAGAATTTATGCAATTTTAAGCGCTCCGTTTATGCCTGATACCGCCGAAAAAATTATGGCTAAGTTCGGTTTGACTTCTAAAGATATGCCTTTGCTGAAAGATTTTAATGTAGAAAAAGAAATTTCAGCTCTGAAAGCAGGACATCTTTTTGAGGTTGGCGAGGCTCTGTTTGAGCGTGTTACACCGGAGCAGGCTGTTGAATTACAACAAAAATACGGTGGGGTAAAATAAATGTCTAAACGCGAGTGGGACGATATGAAAACAAAAGGTTTTGGCGCATTTTTATTCAAAATTTATCTAGGCTTAACCTATCCTGTGCGTCACCCGTTTATAACAATTGTTATTTTGCTCGCGTTCTATCGGCATGAGCTTTCAGACTTGTGGCAAAAATATCAGCATCAAATGCCTGGACAAGTGCAGCAGGCCGCCTTAATTAAAAAACAAACTACAGATAAAATTGAGGAAAAATTGGCAGAAATGCGTTCTTCACTTGGGCAGATGATGCAAAAATTACCCAAAGAAGCTGAAAAAAATGAACAAGAGAGTAAAGATGAAAATGTTCGCTTTGTCAGTTGGAATGTGGCAAAATTTAATAAAGCCAAATATGAACCGCGTGAAGAAAATAATCTAAAAGAATCTCAGACAAATCCGACATTTTCAGAAACTAAACGTTTGGCATCGGCTGAACGAAACAGAAAAATAATAGAAAATGTAAAAGAAGAACCTTATCAGGATGTTTTTTATAAGGGCAGTCTGAATGATTATTATTATAAAAACGAATCGCTTAATCTGGAATATTTGCCAGAGCCGGAATATTTATATGATGAAGTGAAAATCGCCGGTCCAAACAGTTTGTATATCAATGGTAAATTTATGTATCTTTACGGCATATATTCTGACCCGGCGGTTTATGATACGCAAGAAGCGGTAAAGTATTTGGAGCAAACCAGCGGCGGACATAAAATACATTGTGCCGTTGTTGCCGAAACTTACAACCATACGGCAACAGCCTTATGCTTTGTGCGCGGTGTGTTTATCAATAAAGCGTTAGTGGATAAAAAATTGGCGCGTAATGTGGCTTTGCGATAGGATTTGAAATATGTGGCAACCCGTCTTTATGATTAGCGGATATATTCTGGGTATTTTAGGTCTGATTATGTTTGTGCCGGCAGGTTTGGATTTTGCTGAAACGGATTATGTCCGTTCTCCTTTTATTCCGGCTGCGGTAATTACTATATTTTTGGGATTTTCTCTCTTTTTGGCGAATTATACCAAAGTGGAAAAAATATCACTAAAACAAGCCTATTTAATAACAACGGTCAGTTGGTGCATTGTCGGGGTGTTTGCTACTCTGCCATTTTTGTTTTTTAATCAAAATTATACATTTGCCGATGTTTTTTTTGAAACTGTTTCGGGAATTACCGGAACGGGAGCCACAATATTTGCCGATGTGGAAAGCCTGCCACGTTCTATTTTATTATGGCGGTCGATTTTGAATTTTCTCGGCGGTTTGGGAATTGTGATTTTTGCCGTAGCTCTGTTGCCGTTTTTGGGGATTGGCGGAATGCGAATCTTTCAACGTGAAAATTCTGATTCAAATGATAAATTTATGCCTAAATTCAGCTATATAGCTAAAAGAATAGTGATTGTTTATACAATGTTGGTTGTTATTTGCGCCATAACTTTGGATTTGTGCGGTATGAGCTGGTTTGATGCCGTTAATCATGCTATGTCGTCAATCGGAACCGGTGGATTTTCTACAAAAAATAACTCAATAGCCGCTTTTAACAGTATATCAATAGAAATTGTTATTATGCTTTTTATGTTGGCAGGCTCTTTGCCTTTAACTTTTTATATTTTGTTATTCCGGCATGGCGAAGCGAATAAAAACTATCAGGTTTCGGTCTTTTTGAAAGCGGTTTTTTATTGCGGTTTATTTGTCAGTCTTTATTTGTTTGCAACATCTGATTATTCTTTGGCACAGAGTTTGAGATACAGCTTTTTCAACGTTATTTCGGTGATGACAACAACGGGACTTTCTTCAACCGATTTTGTGGAGTGGGGAGTTTGGACAAGCGCCGTATTTATGCTGCTTTCTTTAAGCGGAGGATGTACAGGGTCTACCAGCGGTTCAATAAAAATTTTTCGCTGGCAGCTGATTTATGCATATTTGCATAAATATGTGTTGTCTATGGTAGAACCAAATAGAATCATTCCTCTGCGTGTCGGAATTGTTAATCCTCCTCAAAATGTGATAACATCTGTATTTGTGTATGTTTTCTCTTTTATTATAAGTATGCTGCTCATAGGGGTTGCCATCAGTTTGTGCGGTGTTGATTTCAGTACTTCTCTGGCAGCGAGCGTGGCTTGTATGACAAATGTCGGGGTTGGCAGCGTTGAAGTTATCGGTCCTAGCGGCAACTTTGCTTTTTTTTCGGAAAGTGTCAAATATTTGCTGTGTTTTGCAATGTTGCTGGGGCGTTTGGAGGTTATTACCGTATTGGTGATTTTTACGCGTTCATTTTGGCGCAATTGATTTCTGCTGATAATATTTTAAGGCATACACGCGCAAGGCGCTGCAAAGATTGGCGTTGTTTCTGGCGCTGTCTATTTGCGTCACAAGTTGATTTAAGCTCATTTTCTTTGTGCCGGCTATTTCATAAAGCGCGGCGAAAAATTCTTCTTCAAGACAAATGCTGGTGGCGTGGCGGCCGGCTATCAATATAGATTTTTTTTTCATTTTTTACGGTAGCTGTCGAAAGAAATAACTTGCGCGTCGCCAGAAACTGCGGATTGTTGTTCTACTGAATTGTTTGCTGTTGGAGTATTGCCTTCATCTAAGGTGAAACTCAAGCCGAATTTAGCATAAGGGTCGGCAAAATAGGTGATGGCGTCAAACGGAATTGTGATAGTTTGCGGCATGCCGCCAAAGCTCAAATCAACAGAAAAGCTATTGTGGCGGACAACTAAATTTTCAAACTGATTTTGCAATACAATTGTCATTGTGTCCGGATATTGAATTTGCAGATTTTTAGAGATAATGGTTCCGGGAAAATTGGTTTTAAATGTGATATAAAAATGATTTTCGCCGGGCAATCCTTGTTCTTCAACAATTTTTAAGGCATAATAAACCACGCTGCGCAAAGACTTTTCAACTAATTCATCATAATCTATTTTTTCTACAAAATTCACCATTGCATCACCCGAAAAATAAAATTTAGGGCCTCTCTGTTGCTGGGCGGCCCCATCCCCACTTCAGCCTAACCAAAGGCTAAAGAATTTGAGTTTGTTGCCTTAGCATTAAGCAGCTACAGCAACTGGTGCAAAATTATCATTTGCATTCATTTAAATTTGAACCGATAACGGTGGTATCTCACCGAACACAACGCATATCTTTACTATACACTGTCAAGCCTGGTTCACCCCCGTAAAATTGGTGGAGGTGCCGGGTACTGCCCCCGGGTCCAATGTACCTATTTCATAAGGTCTCTGGTGTCACAGTCAGCAAGCTGACGCAATATATTATAGATATTTTTCGGCAAATTTCAAGTTTTATACGACATAATGTTAAAAATATCGGAATTTATGCGCAAATTTATGTTAATAAAATCGTAAAATCAATGTGTTATGGTGTGTCAAGTTCTAAATTTACGGCTAAATTGACTCTTTTTACTGGATTTTTTCAAAAATAGGTGTTATATGACTCGTGTTTAATTGTTCGTTAAGTTTTTTTTAATGAATGGTTAAAAGAGTTTAACGCTGCTTTGTTTGGCTGCATTGAATTGCAAAAGATGATTGAAATTCTTAAAAGACGGGATATCGTCTGCCAGCAGGTCGGCATTATGGGATGACACCTTATCGTGTTTAATAAATTTTGTTTTTTGGTCGGTGTTTTTGTTTTATTCAGCAATGCTATTTATGCTAACGGAGACACGGACGTACTGCCGGCAAAAGAGCTGGTTAATGATGGGGCTCTTTGTTCTGCAGCTGCTAAAAAAGCAGGTGACGAATACGGCGTTAATTTAGATTTGCTGCAAACTATTTCAGCAGTAGAAAGCGGCAGATGGGATGATTTGCAAAATAGATATGTAGCTTGGCCGTGGACTGTTAATGTAAAAGGAAAAGGCTATTATTTTGCTTCTCGCGAAGATGCGGTTCGCGCTGTTGAAAATTTTCAGAAACAGGGAATTGAAAGCATAGACGTGGGATGTATGCAAATTAACTTGAAATATCACGGAGAAGCGTTTAGTTCGGTTGACGAAGCTATTGACCCGGCAAATAATTTAAAATACAGCGCTAAATTTTTACGCAAATTATATAGCCGACATGGTCAAAATTGGAAAAAAGCCGCAAAACGTTATCATTCAGCAAATCCGCAAAAAGGAGAAGCCTATACAAAACGTTTGGAAAGCCGTTTTGAAAAATATAAATTGGCTGGATTTGTTGCCGGAAAAAATTTGTTTTAGTAAAGAAAATGATTGTTTCTAAGTTTAGAAAAAATTATATCGTAAAAAGCTATGAAGCTGATTGTCATGGCTTTTTACGGCTTTTAACCCTAATGAATTTGCTGCAGGACGCGGCAATGGAAAGCGCAGACGAGCTGGGTGTCGGATTGGAAAAATGTTTGGAACGCGGTTTGACTTGGTTTGGGTCTGATTATTATTTACAAATCAAACGTCTGCCTAAAATGGATGAACATTTTGTTATCGAAACTTGGCCGGCAGATACAAAATTATGGGGGGCAATTCGCGATTTTGTTGTTTATGATGCTGAAAATAGGGAAATTATAAGAGTAAGCAGCCAATGGGTTTTGATTGATTCAGCGCGTTTGCGTCCGGTTTCTCTCAGCAAATATTTTCCTGAGTATACGCCTTTGAATGAGCGGGCTTTGATGGTGGAATTTATGAAAACGGAATTGCCGGAAAATTTTGAACGCGAGGACATAATTAGAGTTCGTTTTGATGACATAGACATCAATAATCATGTTAATAATGCCGTATATCCGTTATGGGCAAGCGAGTGTGTGGATGCTGATTTCAGGCGGAGCCACAGTCCGGCGGAAATTGAAATAAATTTCAAAAAAAGTGCCGTATATGGCGAGAACGTGGTTGTTATGAGTTCTCAAAAACAAAATGAAACATATTATTCAATCCGCGAATCGGATAAAACAACAGAATTAGCCAGATGCCGGATTAAATGGCAGAAAATTACATGATGGTTAAAGGCAGCAAGGCTTTGCGCGGAGCAATGTTTTGCTTGAAAACTGCGTGAAAAATCGGATATGCCCGTTCACACTCTGTTAAGGCGATGTTGATAATTTGCTGAAGTTTTCCGCTGAAATTAAATTCATCTGGGTCAATGAACAATGAATGCTTAAATACGGGCATTTTTGTCTCTTCCCAGTAAGAAAAATATCCGACCCAGAGGTCTTCATTCAAAAGAGCCAGCAGCTCGAAAACGCTGGGTAGATTTATATCAGCCGGTTCAATATTCAAAAGACAGGAAATGTGCAGGCAGTTCATGTTTTCTTCCCAGGCGAAAAATAGCAGCATATCATCCCATTTGCCGGAAATTTCTACAACAATTTCATGAGAATTGCGGCGTTCAGTAGCGTGTGTTTGATTGGCAAACATACATTCTACGTCGTCTAACGGGTTATATTTATATTTTTGTGCCAGCATACCGGTTCCCTTTTTGAAAATACATCTTCAAAATGGCACATTATTTCTGAAAAAAACAATTATCTTTAGCAAGTTTTCCACTTTTTTTGTATTTTTGAAAAAAATAAAAAAAATAAATTACGATTTATCAATGAGATAAATTTTTTAGGTGTTTATAATTATTTTTATATGTGGATTATATGATTTTTGTTAATATACTTTTAAGCAATAAATAAAAACAGAGGGTTGTTATGACAGGACTTGCTTATCCGGAGATTTCTCCGATTATTTTTCAAATCGGGCCGTTTGCGTTGCGTTGGTATTCAATGGCTTATTTGCTTGGAATAGTGCTTGGTTGGTTTTTGGCGGCTAAACGCATACGCAAATATCAAATTCCGCTGACAAAAAATAATTTAGAAGATGTTGTTTTTTATGTGACGCTGGGTATTATTATAGGCGGAAGATTAGGATATGTATCGGCATACGGCAGCGGACAATTTATGCAGAATCCTTTGGAAATTTTTGCCGTATGGCATGGCGGAATGTCTTTTCACGGGGGAATTATCGGCGTGATTGTCGCCATGTTTTTTGCAGCGCGGAAAATAAAATTTTCATTTTTACGGCTTACTGATTTGGTGGCGCCTGTGGTGCCGATAGGAATATTTTTAGGCAGGTTGGCCAACTTTGTGAATGACGAACTTTGGGGAAGAGTTACAGATGTGGCTTGGGCGGTTCGCTTTCCGCACGGCGGCTATCTGCCTCGTCATCCTTCACAGCTGTACGAAGCTTGTTTGGAGGGAATCGTTCTGTTTATAATTTTAAACCTGATGTGGCATAATAAATGGTGTCGTGAGCATAAAGGGTTTATTTCCGGCGCATTTTTGTTTGGTTATGCCGTGTTTAGGACAATTTTGGAACAATTCCGAGAACCTGACGCACAATTGGGTTTTTTATGGGGGTGGCTGACAATGGGACAGTTGCTTTCTATTCCGGCGTTTTTGGGCGGACTATATTTTATGCTGACGGCCGGAAAGCGAAAAGATTAAGCCTTAGTTACAATATTGCAGTTAAAACGGTAAGCTTTTTGCAAAGAATTGTGGGCGCGAGCCGTTACATCCGTGGCATTTAGGTCTAGCCTTGTTTTTTCGGAAACGCTGATAGATATGGTGATCTTCAGCTTTTTGCCATTTGTAAAGACAAAATCTGAGGCGGCAATTACGTGCCTTATGTTTTCGGCGTATTCCATTGTATGCTTTGCGTCTTCGTTTTGGAATACCATAATCAACTCAGATGCTGCAAGATAGCGGTAGATGATGATGTTATAAGGAAATTCGCAAATACGTTTAACTAGCATTTGTTCAAGTTCCTGAATTTTGCGTTCACCAATGACTTTAAGCAGTTTGTCTCGGTTGTCTATGCTGAATAGACCTATGGTATATTTGTAAGGAAATTTATTGTTGGCATGTGATAAATAAGCATTGTAGCTACCAACATTTTCAAGTACGTCATAATTGTATTGATGATACAAATCAAAAACGGCGGTCCAAAATAAAATTAGAGAAAAGCTCATAAAAAAAGTTGTGGTGCCGGAAGCGCTGTCAGAATACATGAATCCCATAAACAGACAGCAATCGGCGTAAAATAAACCAGTGTTTAACAGAGTGTTCTTAAAACTTATGTCAATTGATAGCGGGACTAACACAAAAATCCAGACGATAGCCGCTTCCATCGGCAATGCTCCAAAATTTATGTCCAGATACGGAAGATGGGTTATAATAGAGCCAAAATGATTTATAAAGGCAGGCTGAGCCAATAAAAATATAGAAAACCAAAACCCTCGGCGGCTTTGTAATTTGCACGGCTCCAGAAAATAGAACAACAACAGATTTAACGGCAAAGCAAAACAGAGCCATAAATATTCGGTGCTGCTTTGATATTCGGCTCCGTATTTGTTTTTGCATAAATTAAGAAAAATGTAGCAAAATGTTCCTATCAGATAGCTGAAAAACGGTTTGGAGCGATTTACTAATATCAGCAGCGCTAATCCCAAGACGGATATAGAATAAAAAGTTATATGAAAAGACAATGAAGTCTCAAAATTATAGGGATTTTGAGCAAAAAACATTACTAATCCGGCGGCAAACAAAAATGCCGGAAAAAAAGAACTTTTGATGGTAGACATCACATATTTTAAACTGCCGGATGCGGATTGTGTCACTTTTTCCTCCATTATCTGGCAGTATAAAACAAAAGAGTTTAAATTTTATTTATACATTTCAGAATAGAACTATCTCCGTATGAATAAAAACGATAGCGTTCTTTTATGGCATGTGCATAGGCTGATTTCATTCTTTCGGTGCCGGCAATGGCGCATATAAGCATAAACAAGGTTGATTTCGGCAAATGAAAGTTTGTTATAATCATGTCTATAATTTTAAACTTATAACCGGGAGTGATAAAAATGTTTGTTTCGCCGCAGAAAGGGTGTAAAACGCCATTGTCATCAGCAGCGCTTTCCAGCAGACGAACCGAAGTCGTGCCGACGGCGATTATTCTGCGTCCCTGTTTTTTAGCCTCATTGATAACTTGGCAAGCTTCTGCAGAGATGACGCCAAATTCGGCGTGCATCTTATGATTTTTTGTATCATCAGTCTTGACAGGCAAAAAGGTTCCGGCTCCGACATGCAATGTTAAAAATACGCGTTTTACTCCTAGATTGTCAATTTTTTTGAGCAGTTGGTCGGTAAAATGCAAACCGGCTGTCGGGGCGGCTACGGCACCTTCGTGTTTGGCGTATACTGTTTGATAATCTTCCTTGTCATTGTATGGATTCCATAATCCGTTCAATGGCTTGTCGCGTTTGATATACGGCGGTAGCGGCATAGAACCGTATTGTTCAAGTTTTTTTCCTAAATCATCAGCCGAACAAGTAAAGCGAATCCTTACGCCGTCTTCGTCATCTTTTTGCAAAACCTCGGCGCTGAAATCTGATTTTTCGGCAGAAATATCTGCGGTATAAAAATGTATAATGTCGCCTGTTTTGAGTCTTTTGGCATTTTTGATAAACGACCACCAGCTTATGCCGTCATCCGGATGATAGAGTGTTACTTCTACCAAAGCCTCGCCGCGTTTTCCGTAGAGGCGTGCCGGAATTACTTTGGTATCATTAAAAACAAGAATGTCATCAGAACGCAAGATTTTCGGCAAATCATAAAAATGGCGGTCATGTATTTCATTTTCTTCAGATAAATCCAAGAGGCGCGAACTGTCGCGCGGATTTGCAGGTTTTTTGGCGATTAGGTCTTTATCCAGTTCAAAATCAAAAATATCTACTTTCATTGCGTTCTTATCCTTTATACACGTCTCATACATCTTTAATATAAGAGAACGCCAAACGCAAGCGCTTTTTTGTAAAAGATTTGACAATATTGCCGTCATTTGTCAATTTTTGGGCGGTTATACTTGTTTTATGATAGATTTATTTAGCGTTTTTTGCAATTTTTGACAAAAAAGTTATTGCAATCAAAGGCAAAATAGTGTATAGTCACCGTATAAATTGAGTTAATGTGTCAAAAGGAGTTGATGACAATGGCTAATGAAATGTCTGTTGATGAAGCGGTTCGCATTATTTCGGAAACAAACGAATTTGGTGATAAATTTGATGAAGCTGTAGCATATTTGAAAGAGCATGATGCTCAAAACGATTTGCTTGTTCCGTTTAGGGATGAACAGTCTCAGATGAAAATAAAAAAAGCACGCGCTAAGGCTTATATTCAGCAGGCTGTGGCCGATGAAGAATATGATGCTCGTTTTGATGAGGCTGTAAAATTAGTAAAAGATGATAAAGATATTCAGGCTCAAATAAAAGACGAACAGGATATTTATGATAAAGAAAATCATCTTGATATGACAGATGAAGATGCCATATTGCGCAATACTCAAAAAATCGGCAAAATGGCCGATGCCTTTTTAGACAATAAGGACAACGTTGAAGAAATTGCCGCTATAAAAGAAAAAGTCGAAGTGGTTGACGACTCCGGTCAATCTCTTAGTGACGATGAAGCGCAAAAATATTGGGATACGCTGTTGGAAAGTGCAAAACAGCAGGCAGTTATGCTGCGTGCCGGTGATGTGAATTTCTTTATGAAAAAAGAGGAAGAAAAGCGTCAGACCTTAAATCGCGATATTAAGGATTTTTGGGCTATCGGAGTTGCTACCGGCGTGGCTGGAAGCGCTATGGAAACTCCTGATGAAAAACAGGCGGTTCCGGGAAGCAAAGACTATGAAAAATATGTCAAAACTCAAGCTGATAAAGCAGAAAAAGCTCTGAATAATTTGTTTGGAAACGGTGAAAAAGCTAAGATAAAAACAGATTATTTTCTGCACAATGCCGTAGACACTTCTAAAAAACTCGCTTCTTATGCTCATCGTTGGCTGCAAAAAGGTTTTAAGAAAGTTTCCTCATTATTTACAGAACGCCGCGAATCGTTTGATTCTAAGATGAAAAGTGTGTTTGGAAAAGCTTATGAAGTTAAACAGGCAGCCGTTGAACATATCAAAAATAATAAAATGCGTTTGATTGCCGATACTGCCGCAACTTTAGCCGTTACGGCCGCTGCCGGAACAGGTTTGGCTCTGCCTGCAGTTGCAGGTTATGCTTTGTACACAGCCGCAGGTTCTTGGACATGGCCTTTGGTTGAAAGAAAAACTAAAGCTATTAGAGAAGCTAAAAAAGCCGGAAATGATGCAAAAGAATGGACAGGATTCAAAGGTTTGAAAAAAGCTTTTGCCGCCATAAAAAGTGATGAAAAAGAGTATAAAAAATATAAAAACAGAGCTTATACCGGTACAGCATTCGGTATTGCCGGCGCCGGTTTGGTTGCCGGAATGGGTGCTGCGTCAGGATGGGCGGTTGACAAGGCAGGGTATATGACGGCAAAAGTCACATCTTCTGTGGTTCGCTCCATAGGTTCTGTAACAAGTCAAGGTTTGAATTATCGCGATGCTAAAAAGGATTTTAAGGCTGAACCTTCAGCTGAAAACAGAGCAAAATTAAAACAAGCTAAAATTAGTTTGGGTTTGGGTGCTGGAATCGCTTTTATCGGAAATATGCTGGCATTTGGCAATGTGGCTAAGGCTAACGCTGCTGAAAATTCCGGCGGAGTTATGGATAAGGTTAAGAGCTGGTTTCATAAAGATGAACCGGCGGCAACAGACAGCGCATCTGTTATGGCAGCAGATTCGGCTATGGCTGATAAGCCGGTTGTTGCCGAACAGCAGTCTACAGGCGGAATTGCCGCTAAAAGTGTAAATGCTGCCGAGGCTGAAATTCCGGCTGTTAACGCTCCGGAAGCCTATGACGCCTCTATGGGAATTAGTGAAAAGCATTGGAATGAAATGCATCAAAAATTAACAGGTATTTATGAAAATCATTCGGCTCTGTTTGGTAAAGAAAATGTGTCTTCTGCCGAAGCATGGGATAAAATGTATCAGAATTTGGATAATGCAATGAAAGCAAATCCAGAATACTTTGGTGAAATGACTAAAGAACAGTTTTTGTATAAATATATGAAATTGATTGAAAATACCGAACGCGTAACCAGCGGCGCCAAAGGATTTTTGGTGACAAAATTAGATAAAGACGGATTACCGATGTATGGTGATAAAGATTTGACTAAAGCTGTACGTGATATGAATGCAATGTTGAACTGCGGTGAAAAATTCAAAGTTTCTGCGGCAGAATTAGGGAAAGCTTTAGACTATGTTGATGCTAAAACAGGTCGTTATATGGGACCAGGCGCAGAAATCGGAATTACGGACAATCGTTATATCGGCGGTCGTGTAGGTTGCGGAGATGAATATCAAAACGCATGGAAACGCGCTGTTCGCAAAGTCGCCGCACATCGTCCGCAAGCTCCGCAGCCGGTTGTTAAACCTGAGCCTGTAGTAGAGATTCCGGAAAGTAAACCTGTCAATGCTGAAGATATTGTTACAAATGAAACTCCGGTTAAAAAGCCTGTTCATATCAGCGAAGAAGTTGAAAATACAAAACCAGCAGAACGCAAGGTTGTTATCAATGAGGGTGCAACAGACGGAAATTTGGATGTTAACAGCAGCAAGGTCCGCGGAAAGAGCAGAAGCTTTATGACTCATAGCGAATGTCGATAGAATTTATTCTGCAAAATCTGATTTATGTAAAAGAAATGCCGATTTCAAATAAATGAAGTCGGCATTTTCATGTTCAAAAAAACTAAATAAATATATTGAGAAGTTTTTGAGATTAGCGGAAAAAGTTTGGCTATGTTTTTTTCCTTTACAACAATTTTGTTTGCAGATAATATGATTTTGAAAGTGTGATAGCACTTTTAGGGCGTCAGAAACCCTTTTGCATGTAGTCGTTAACGCATAAACGACTTAAAATTTGTTGCGCCGATTTCTGTTCGTTGGACGGATGTCGGTTAAATAAGGCTATACGCCCAATAGGCCGAGCCGTTTTACATGCATACGGTTTCTGAACATCCGCCCGCTTTTATATAGCGGGTTTTGTTTTATGTATAGCAAAATTAAACGGAGTTAAGAAATATGTATAAAAATTTTGAAAAAGGTCGCAGCATGATAGAAATGCTTGGTGTTTTAGCTGTTATTGCCGTGTTGTCTGTTGGTGGAATCGCCGGTTATTCTAAAGCTATGGAAAAGTTCAAAGTTAATAAGCTGATTGGGGAATATAATATGCTGGTATTTGGAATAATGGAGCATAAAGAAAATATTATGAATACAGATGAAAACCTGTTAAATCTTATTCAGTTAGTAAAGCAGCTGAATATTGTTCCGGAAACATGGAAGATAGTTGGAGGCAGGTTGGATGATGGTTTCGGTAATCTGGTTTTTCCTTATTTTGCTAAGAAAGGTTTGTGGAATATCGATAAAGACAGGTTTGCCATTGATTTAAATTTAGGCGGTCTGTCAACAAATGCTCAGGGTGTAGAAACTTCTGCGACTTTTTCAGATAAGCTCTGTTTTGAGATATTTAACACTATGTTGATTCCTTTGCACGATGCCATACTACAAGTTCATTTATACAGGGATGGCGTGACTACAGATACCAAATATTATGGTGACAGCACTTGCGGAAATGATAATAAATGTTTGAAAGATATGACTTTTTCGGAGATAAAGACGCTGTGCCGACAATGTGACAAAGCAAACCAACGTTGTAATGTAACATTTTATTTTTAGCAGAAATATAATACTTGTTAAAAATCAAAAAACAGTCCTGAAGCAAGGCTCAGAACTGTTTTTTTAGTTGTCTTAGTATACAGGCTATCCTAGTTTGTGTTATTTAAAATCTGATAACTACAGAGCATCTGTCTACGTTACAATTTTTACATAACGTTTTGATTTGCACCGGTGTCAAACTTTTTATGCATTTTTTACCGTTTGCACAATAATCATAGCCATAGTAATTAGAAATTGTACCAAGACCATTATTGTACTTTTCAGCCACATATAACGAACTGTTGAGCGGTACAATAATTTTGTCATAAATGGATTGGCAAAATTTAGGCGACATAGCATCTGCAGCAAATGCTTCATAATTATAAAAACCAAGTTCAATAGTTAATTTAGAATTACGGGACATTATACCGACTAAATTGCCCAGCTCTGTTACATATCTTGTACCTTTGGTATCATTTTTCGTCCATGTCGGCGGAATTAGATTTTCTGCTTCAGCGACATCATTCATGTATGTTGTATCTCCGAATTCTCCTTCTCTATAAACAGTCAGTTTTCGGGCATCGTCTATGTGGCTCATCATTCCAAAAATCAACATGCTGTATTCTTCTGTTAGCTTGTTGATTTTCCACATTTCCATAGCTTTGGAATATCCGGCAATGCCTCCGACAGTCAAAACGGCAATAATAGCCAGCACGCCGAGCATTTCTATCATAGACCGACCGGCGGAAACCGCGTATAGCGGCGCATCTAAAGCAATTTTACGCTGTCTCAAAAAATTCATGTACCTCCCATGTACACTAGGATTTTTTTCGCAGCTAGAAACAACTTTATCTACACCACTCTCCGCAGTTTTGAAGATTTTTAAGGCGTATTGACGCACAACATCCAAAGCCTTAAAGGTGATGTTGTTTCCTTCGGCGTCATTGCGAGGAGTGTAACGACAAAGCAATCCAGAACTCATACTAGTATCGTCTGTCTGTTTCGTTCTGAACTTGTTATTTCCGAATGTGTGATTTTTTACGCCGAACT
>ERZ1034949.540-NODE-540-length-23951-cov-15.861776_pt1 | contig 23951 bp, 24 predicted proteins | sample MGYA00520590_ERZ1034949 | MGnify/ENA primary metagenome ERZ1034949 (study PRJEB33766, sample SAMN09781752) | gut metagenome | biome: gut microbiome | host: Homo sapiens | place: Madagascar | study: EMG produced TPA metagenomics assembly of the PRJNA485056 data...
TGGCTAAATTGAGCAAATTGAGTACATTGGAGTTAGAAAAGCGTTTGATAACAATCTTGAAAGATCTTACTGGCGAAGAAGTTACACCGGAAAGCAAATTGGATGATTTTTCTATTATTCTTGACAGTATGGATGTTAGTGATTTATGCATGAGTCTGGAAAAATTAGGCTATAATTATGAAAAATCGTTCAACATCTGTATGGCTCATATGGACGGAACTGTTGACGAACTTGCACTTCATTTGTCTTTGGGCGAATGATAAGTCCGATTACCCTATAAAAAAACACTTTCAACATAAAAGTTGAAAGTGTTTTTTGTTACCTTACTCTTAACGAATGTACCTATTATACCTTTTGTCATAAAATATTGAATTTTTATTCCACCTGCGAGAATAGCAAGCAGGAATGTGAAACCAATGAACCTTAAGATACAAATCCAAGAGCGGTTTGTAATGCACAGTCAAAACCATACTTAGCCGTGCATCTGCAGAAAATTCGTAGCGGTCAATATACTCCTTAAACAAGTCACGCCGTTTATGCATATGAACATATTCAATAAACTTGTCTTCGGCTAAAGGATGTATGACTGTTACAATTTCAACACACCAACCCCTTTCTATATGTTTGTCATAAGTCCAATTACTTGTTTCGTCATAGAAAGGAGCATGGGAATAGCAATTTTTCAATAAGTTAACAAACTCATCTTGAAAAATTTCTTCATCCTCAATCATAATATCCTTATCCAAATAGCCATAAGAACGCAGCTGACGGGTTAACTCAGGCTTTTTGATAAGTAGATAATTTACAAAATCGCCGCGGGTTAAACCAAACAGCTCCGTCACAGCACGACCGCATAAAGACTGATGCTGAACATAAGCGCTAATCAGCTCAACATCGTGTGACTGCACTAAAGCCATCTGTAAATCCATTTCTAATTTATAGTTGACGCAATAGGCAGCAAACACTTTGTGCAGACGATGTTCAATCATAAACTTTTCTGCTTTGTTAGAATCGGCATAATGAAAATCATACGTTTTCATATGGCCGATTAAGCCGTCGCAGACTTCATCTGAGATGTCGGCAACCATCAAATACTTCAACAAATCTTCTTCGCTGAGTTTTTGAGTCGGAAATAATAACTTGAAAATCATACTAATAAAATTAAATAATAAATCACTATGCGCTATAGTATAGCGATTTATGTCTAAAAGTCCAGAACTTTATACAAAAAAACTCTCAATCTTGCGACTGAGAGTTTTATTAAGTGATTGGAAGTTAAATTACTTCAATTCAACTTTAGCACCAGCGGCTTCCAATTTAGCTTTGATAGCTTCAGCTTCTTCTTTAGAAGCGCCTTCTTTAACAGTTTTAGGAGCGCCGTCAACCAAATCTTTAGCTTCTTTCAAGCCCAAGTTTGTAATAGCGCGGATTTCTTTAATAACGTTAATTTTGTTAGCGCCTGCTTCAGCCAGAATTACATCAAATTCTGTCTTTTCTTCAGCAGCGGCAGCGCCTGCACCAGCAGCACCGGCAACAGCAACAGCGGCAGCAGCGGAAACGCCCCATTTTTCTTCTAACATTTTTGACAATTCAGCAGCTTCCATAACTGTCAGAGCTGATAATTCATCTACTAATTTGGCCAAATCTGCCATTTTTTTTCTCCAAATAAATTAAATTAAAATTTTCTAATTAAAAACCATTTACACATCTAAGCTTTTTTTGTTTTAGGCTGAGTGCTGCGCCGCTGATTTTGAGCGAAGTGTACAACCTAGTACATAAGCGATAAATCAGCAAGCATGACTCGCATAAAACGGAAAAGAAACTTAGGCGGCTTCTTTCTCGCTGTAAGCCTTTGTAACTCTTGCCAACTTGGCAGCAGGAGCTTGCAACAGACCAACCAATTTGGCGCGCAATTCGTCCATAGAAGGAATTGCAGCCAATTCTTTGATTTCATCTAAAGTCAGAGCTTTGTCAGACAAAGCACCGCCAACGATAACCAATTTTTCATTATTTTTTGCAAATTCAACACAAGCTTTGCAAGCAGCGATAGGGTCATTGGCATAAGCCATAGCAACCGGACCTTTAAACAGGTCTGCCAAACCTTCAAATTTTGTGTCTTTTACAGCAAGACGAGCAATACGGTTTTTAGTAACTCTTAAAGAGGCGCCAGCATCGCGCACTTTGTTTCTCAATTCGTCAGCTTCAGCCACAGTCAAACCTAAATATTCGGTGATTACAACTGATTCTGCGTTAGAGAATACTTCATGCAGCGTGTTAAGCAACTCTGTTTTTTCTTCGCGGTTCACTTATTGTCTCCATACGAAATTGTTAAATTCAGACCCAAAGGTCTAAACCGTTACCAAACCCACAATATTCTGAAATAAATCAGAACACTGCGGAACCCAAATCTGTCCAGGAGAAAAATTTAACTTTAAAACTCACTCCCGTCTATGTCGGATATTTAAGGCCTCCGCGACACCGTCAGCTTTAGTTACAAGCAAAAAGCCTTCGGTATCGAGATGCCGCCCACAGTCTTGGACAGTTTCAAGAGCCTCCGCTCTTGAAGAGTGGGGCAGAAAAAACTGCAAAACAGCCTCCCTGCCCTAAACTGATTTGCCTTTTAACAAATTTTTTATCAAAAAGCAAGTATTTTTTAATAAATTATAACCAAGCCGACTATAATTCAGAAGCGTTAACCTTTACGCCGACACCCATTGTAGAGCTGATTGAAATCTTTTTCAAATAGGTGCCTTTTAAGGTAGCAGGTTTAGCTTTGATAATTGTTTCGATGAACAATTTAGCGTTATCATAGATTTTGTCTTCAGAGAAAGACGCTTTGGCAACACCGGCGTGAACAATACCATTTTTTTCTACACGATATTGAACTTCACCAGCCTTAGCGTTTTTAACAGCTGTGGCAACATCTGCGGTAACTGTACCCAATTTAGGGTTTGGCATCAAGCCTTTAGGACCCAAAACGCGGGCAACACGACCGGCCATACCCATCATATCCGGGGTAGCAATACATCTATCAAAGTCAATTTTACCGGCCAAGATAGAATCTACCAAATTTTCAGCACCGATAACATCTGCGCCGGCTGCTTTAGCTTCATCAGCTTTTTCGCCTTGAGCAAATACGGCAACGCGAACAGTTTTACCATTACCATGCGGCAATTGGCAAACACCGCGAATCATTTGGTCTGCGTGTTTTGGGTCAACACCTAAATTGATTGCTAAATCAATGGTTTCATCAAATTTTGCTTTTGCATTTTCCTTAACGATTTTAACTGCTTCTTTAAGGCTGTACTCTTGATTTTTATCCAGAGTCTTATATGCATTTACTAATCTTTTTCCGCTCATCGACTTACTCCGTAACCTTAATACCCATAGAAATAGCCTGACCTTTAACCATATTCATAGCAGCTTCAACTGTAGGGCAGTTCAAGTCTGGCAATTTGGTGGTAGCAATTTCTTTTACCTGTTCCAAAGTAATTTGACCGGCAACAGTTTTGCCTGGTTCTTTAGAAGCGGATTGCACGCCGGCAGCTTTCTTAATCAAATAAGAAACCGGAGGCAATTTAGTGATGAATGTAAAGCTTTTATCCTCATAAGCGGTGATGATTACCGGCACAGGAACACCCGGTTCCATTTTTTGAGTTTTAGCGTTGAATGCTTTACAAAATTCCATAATATTCAAGCCTTTTTGACCTAAAGCTGGACCAACCGGCGGAGAAGGGTTAGCTTTTCCGGCAGGTATTTGCAGCTTGATAAGACCTAAAATTTTCTTTTTAGATTTAGCCATTATAATACCTCATTAGGTTAGTGGTAAAGACCAATGGCTGGTCTCCCACATTCTGTTAAACAAATCAGTTAAGAAATAACTTTCCTAACCGCTTGTTCTGTATAGCAGATTATTTGCAAAATGCAAGAACTTTTTGCCTGCAGTTTTATAAAAAATATGCAAATTTTAACCTTTTATTTCCTTTTAAAGAATATGGTTAGATTCAATAACAAATTTCAGAGGATTGTACAGTGAAAAAATTTGCGTTTTTGTGTGTTTTAGTTTTGGCTGTGCTGCGGGCGGCTGCAGCAAACGCGTCGGTTTCTTCTATTATGATTGACGCGAAAAACGGCGATGTAATGTACGAGATGAATGCAGATGAACGCCGCTATCCGGCGTCATTAACCAAACTGATGACCTTATATATCACATTCAACGCCTTAGAAAACAACCATATAAAATTGACCGATAAATTAAAAGTTTCACGCACGGCCGCCGGACGCTCGCCGTCTAAATTGGGTGTGCGCGCCGGAGAAACAATTACCGTAAAAGACGCTATCATGGCGGTAATCGTAAAGTCCGCCAATGACTGCGCCACAGTTTTGGCCGAGCATTTTGCCCCGACTGAAGCTGATTTTGCCGTTTTAATGACAAACACAGCACGCAAATTGGGCATGAAAAACACAACATTTAAAAACGCATCGGGATTGCCTAATTCGCAACAAAAAACAACCGCTCGCGACATGGCGGTTTTAGCAATGGCCGTTTACCACCATTTTCCGCAATATTATAAATGGTTTTCAGCCAAAAGCTTTCAATATAAAGGCCGCACTATCGGCGGACACAACTATATTTTAAAGACTTTTGCCGGTGCCGACGGAATGAAAACAGGATATACAGCCGCTGCGGGATATAATATCATCACTTCGGCCAAGCGCTCCGGAAAGCGTGTCATCGCCGTAACTATGGGGCATAATAGTGTCGGTGAACGCGACAAAAAAGTTTCTCGTATGATGGACAAAGGTTTAATCCACATGCAAAAAGGCAAAATTGACATTGCCATGCTCACAAATGAAATTAACGGCAAAGCAACCGCCAGACCAAGCGCCACTCGATTGGCCGCCGCAAAGAAAACTACAACAAAAACAGCCGCTGTTCGCTTGGCTAAAGCCCAAAATAAGCCGACAGCAAAAGCAATACAAACAGCTTCTGCCGTATCCGGCGGAAATTACGCTGTGCAAGTCGGTTCTTTTTCCGATTATCAACGCGCACGCAACTACGCTCTGACCGTTAAAAACAAATTGGCTCGAAAATACGCAGTTCGCAACATCAAAGTTGAAAAAGTTCAAGCCGCAAGCAAAACAGTTTATCGCTCAAAAGTTACAGGCTTAGCCAAAAATGACGCCAACATTATTTGCCGCAACCTGAAACGCAACAATCAGGCTTGTTTAGTCACAGCCGACAGCGGCGCTCTGAAAATGGCGCAACGCTGATGGCGATTCCTCTTATCGCAATAAGCAGTCCGCAGGCCGGCGCAGGCAAAACAACGCTGGCCTTTAATCTTGCCTCTGCACTATTGCGCGATGGATACAGGGTCGGAATATACTCTCACGAATCAAGTTCTTTTCTGGCAAAACGAGCAGAACTATGCAAAAATAATTCTACGCTAAAAATGCCGGTAAATATCTGTAAAGAAGACTTGCTCGCCGAAAATTACGACGACTGCGACGCTGTTATTGCAGACATACAGACAGAACAAAATTTTGATTTATTGACTGCTTTTTGTAAAATTCACACCTTAATAACCTTAGTGCAAAATGAAAATGACATAAAATGGCTACCGTCCGACCCATATTTGAATTTGATTTGGAGCATAAAAAAACATCAGGCTTCAGCTGGCGCAAAATATCTGAATTGGACTGTATTGGAAAACAAGGCTTCCCTTGATAATGACGCCTTAAACAACTTAATACTTTCACAAGCACGAAGATTTGGTTTCAGAGCGGCCTCACCGCTGCAAAACCGCGAATCGTACAAACATATCAAAGATGGCTACAGCGCAGCAGATTTAATATGTTCAAAAACATTAAGTATGTCTATGGAAGATGTTTACGCAAGACGAGAATTATTGGTTTTGGCCGATTTTATCTGGCAGCATAAATAAATGTGTTTAGCTTATTAAAAATACTTTACCTAGCCTTTTTTTTAATGATACATATATATAAAATGATTTTAATTATTAAAGAAAGGGGTTTTATATGCTTAAAGCAGTTAAGACGACAGCGTACACAGACATGAAAATGGGTACAGCCGGTTTGCGTAAAAAATCAAAAGTTGTTCTGCAGGAAAACTATTTGGAAAATTTTGTGCAAAGTGTTTTTGATGCCATCGGCGGCGTTAAAGGACTAACGTTTATTTTAGGCGGTGACGGACGTTACTATAATAAAACCGCAATTCAAAAAATTATGAAAATGGCGGCAGCAAATGGTATGAAAAAAATGATTGTCGGACAAAATGGTTTTATTTCCACACCGGCATCATCACATATACTGCTGACAAATAAAGCCGACGGCGGTTTCGTATTATCGGCCTCGCACAACCCCGGCGGAATTAACGGCGATTTCGGCATCAAATATGCCGTTGCCTCAGGCGGACAATGTCCTACTTCGGTCAGCGACAAAATTTATGAAATTTCTAAAACAATCAGCGAATATAAAATATCAGACGAACCTGATGTTGATTTAAGCAAATTGGGCGTCCAAAAACTTGAAGAAATGGAAATAGAAGTTATTGACCCGGTTAAAGATTATGTTGAAATGATGGAAAATATTTTTGATTTTTCCGCTATAAAAAAGCTGTTTGCCAATGGTTTTACAATGGTATTTGATGCAATGAACGCCGTGACCGGTCCTTATGCCCGTAAAATTTTTGAAGAAATTTTAGGCGCCAAACAAGGTACTGTTTTAAATTACATACCTTTGGAAGATTTCGGTGGATTGCACCCTGACCCTAATTTAATCTATGCCAAAACTTTAGTAGATTTGATGTATTCGGATAAAGCTCCTGATTTTGGTGCAGCCAATGACGGTGACGGCGACCGCAATATGATTCTCGGCAAAAAATTCTTTGTAACTCCAAGCGATAGTCTGGCAATTTTAACCGATAACTATAAACTTATACCTGCTTATAAAAACGGCATTTACGGAGTAGCAAAATCGGCGGCAACTTCCACCGCAGTAAAACGTGTCGCCGAAGCTTTGAATATCGGCTATTATGAAGTTCCGACCGGCTGGAAATATTTTTGCAACCTTATGGACAGTAAACGCATTACCTTTTGCGGCGAGGAAAGTTTCGGCACAGGTTCCAGCCACATCCGCGAAAAAGACGGAATTTGGGCTGTTCTGTTTTGGCTGAATATTATTGCCGCAACCGGAAAATCCGTTCAGGAAATAACAGAAGAACATTGGAAAAAATATGGACGCAGTTATTATATGCGCAATGACTACGAAGCTCTGGATACTGACGTTGCAAATAAACTTATGACCGATTTAGAAAATCGTCTGCCTGATTTGAGCGGTAAAACTTTCGGCGCGTATACCGTTTCAGAAGCTAAGCCGTTTATTTATAACGACCCTGTTGACGGCAGTTCAACAAAAAACGGCCTGATTATTTATTTTACCGACAAATCACGCATTGTTTATCGTTTGTCCGGCACCGGAACAAATGGCGCGACTTTACGCGTTTATTTGGAACGCTATGAAACTAAAGACCTAAACGAAAATGTTGAGCAAATGCTGGAAAGCCTCGCCGATGTTTCTCGGCAAATAGGTGAAATAAGTGAACGCACCGGAAAAGTAAAAGCCGATGTTTTAACCTAGAAACACAGAAGACTAATAATGCTTAAAGATATAAACAGACAACGTCCGGACAGACAATTAGAAAGAAACTTAGTTTTTCTTGCCTATGCGATTATGTTTATGTCTTTAAGCTTATTTGCCTTATTTTTATATCCGCAATATACATTTTATATTATTATCTCGATTGTCGTTTGGAATATTTTATGTATTTTAGTCACCATCCGTATTTTAAAAGTAAGTGAAAACGCAATCGGTTTCGGCACGTTGGCCGCCGAGATTTTAAATGATAAAAAAAAATATCATCGCATAGATAACGCCGCAGGCGTAACAATACTTGCGAATCGAGCCGCAGCGGAATATTTTAAGGGAAAATCCCTTTTAGAATTTTTGGAACATAATATAATAGATTCTTCGGCCAACAAACTTGATTTACAAAAACTGATATCCGCTGTCAACAAATTGCAGGAAACAACCGTTCATTTATCTATAAATCCCAATAAAAACAGCGTATTTGTGGCTGAAGAATGGCTGCGTGTCAGCGTTAAACCAATTTATCTGAAAAAAGCCGATATTTTTGAAGACGAATTTTCTCTAAAAAAAATCCGTAAAGAAACTTATATTTTTTGGACGGTAGAAAATATCACCTCTTATAAAAACATGGAGCAGGTATATCAAAATGAGATGTCTTCGCTGCATAATTTTTTAGACTTTTTACCGGTCGGATTATACACCTGCAACAGCGCCGGAAAAATCGAATATATAAATAATACATTAGCCGCCTATTTGAATACGGATAAAAATGAAGCCTCCAACAAATCTCTGGATGATTTTATTGCCTATAAACCGGAACAACTGCACGACAGTTCGGGAGTCTTCAATGGTAATATCATCTTCAAAACAGAACAAGGCAGCGTTGAAGCCTTTGTCCGACAGCAAAATATACGAGAAAACTCTGAAATAAAAACCAGAGGGGTGGTTATTTGGAATTTACCTAATGACGAATCCTTAAAACAACAGCTAAACGCTGTTACAGATAAATTTGAATGGCTGTTCAATACAACTCCTATAGGAATTATATTTGCTGACAAGCACCAAAAAATATTGGAGGTAAATAATCATATAGCAGAAATTTTTGAAAAGACAGCGTCTGAAATTATGCGGAAAAAAGTCAGCGAATATTTTGATGGAGAAAGTAAAAATAGAATTAAAGAAATTCTAAAAAACTATGCCCAAAATAACTCAGAAGAATATGATTTTGAAACAGTTTTAACTTTTACCCATGAAGAAAAAAATGTACAAATTCATGTCAGTCCGATGACTATGCACTATACTGACCTGTCCGGAGAAATAAACGGTTTTATTATGTACATTACAGACACCACTAATAAACGCAATTTGGAAATGCAGGTGGCGCAGGCTCAAAAAATGCAGGCTTTCGGGCAGCTTGCCGGTGGTGTAGCGCATGATTTCAACAACTTATTGACTGCGGTTATCGGCTATTGCGATTTATTGATTCAACGTCACGGCGTAGGAGACCCGTCATTTTCTGATTTGGTTCAGCTGAAGCAAAACGCTAACCGCGCCGCCGGAGTTGCCCGCCAGCTTTTAGCGATTTCTCGAAAACAACCTCTCAATCCAAAACTTATAGATGTGACAGAAGCGTTTACAGAAATAGACCACCTGCTTTCAAGACTTATCGGCGAACAGATACGTTTTCAAATCAACTACGGAGCAGATTTAGGATATATAAGAGTTGACCCTGTGCAATTTTCACAGGTAATGATAAATTTAGTTATCAATGCAAAAGACGCCATGAACGGCAAAGGAACATTGACCATTTCAACACGCGGCGAGCGTTTGAGCGAACCGTACCATTTTGGCACAGATATTATTAAACCCGGTGATTTTGTGGTTATCAGCGTGACCGATACCGGATGCGGTATTCCGTCTGAGAATATCAATCGTATTTTTGAACCATTTTTCTCAACCAAAAAAAATGTGGTCGGTTCGGGAACAGGCTTAGGTCTGGCTATGGTATACGGCATTGTACGGCAAACAGAAGGTTTTATAAAAGTACACAGCGAAGTTAATAAAGGCACAACTTTTGAAATTTATCTGCCGGCATATGAAAGCGATAAAGAAGAACAAATCTCAGAGCTGCCTAAAGAGGAAATAATCAGAGACAAAGACGGCAATGCCGCGCTGGAAACTTTTTCGGGAACGGCTCTGAATATGGGACAAAATCAAAAAATGATTCTGGGATTGAATGTTTCGGCATTTGACAGCCAGCGTCGTCTGGCCGTCAACTCCGGCGAAATCAGAATTTTGTTTGTTGAAGACGAAGATGCCGTACGCACAGTCGGAGCGCGCGGTCTAAAACAAAAAGGTTTTGATGTAGTCGACTGCATTTCAGCGGAAAATGCGCTTGAACATATTGAAAATGGCGAAAAATTTGATATGATGATTACCGATATGATGATGCCGGGGTTAAGCGGTGCCGAATTAGCTAAGATTGTTCATGAGAAATATCCTCACATGATGATTATATTAGCTTCAGGTTATTCGGAAGAAATCGCTCGCAAAGAACTCGCAGGCTCGTCTGATTTTTATTTTTTAAGCAAGCCGTACAGTTTGGGCGATTTGCATAAAAAAGTGCAGGAAGTATTGGCGGAAAAATGACAATGGCTGAAGAAGACGAAGAACTGAAACAAATACCTTTTGACTTTGTGCCTCATACTTATATGGGACGTGAAGATTTTATGGTTGCGCCCTGTAACCGTGAAGCCTTTAATATGGTGGACTCTTGGCCAAAATGGCTGTCCCACGGATTAGTGATTTATGGCCCCAAAGGATGCGGAAAGTCTCATTTAGCCAATCTGTTTGCTGATAAAGTAAAAATTTTTGCCGATAAGCCGATTAAGGTTTCGCTAATAGATGCGGCACGTATAAATCTGCGCAATGTAAACAAAATTGCAACAGAAAACCAAAGCATTGTAATTGAAAATTTAACCTCAAAAGCAAACATGGAAGCTTTGTTTCATCTATTTAATATTTATAACACCGAAGGGCGTTATATGCTGTGGACCGCCGAAACAGCGCCCAGCAGAATGGCGTTTTCGCTGAAAGATTTGCAGTCAAGACTGAATATGCTGCCAAGTGTAGAAATAAAATCCCCTGATGATATTATGCTTCAGACGCTGATTATTAAACTATTTAATGACAGACAAATTCTTATCAGTCCGGAAATATTAAATTTTATTGTTGTCAACGCATCCCGCTCTTTTGAATATATTGAAAAATTGGTTGAAGAATGTGACAACATTTCTTTAGCTTATCAATGCGCCGTCAACTATAATGTGGTTAAAAAAGCAATGGAGCTTTTAGCTCAAAGCGAAAGCAGGCAACCGGATTTGTTTGAAGGATTATTTTAATAAAGGAGAAAAAAATGAAAAATTTTGATTTTTTACTTACTAAAAAATGGCTCGGAGCTATAATTTTTATATTGTATGGTCTGTTTTATTCAGCTTATTGCATGGTTACTGTAAATGACGCTGTTATGCAGTTTATGCCGACTATAAAAGTTAACATCTCCGATTTTCTGCCGATTACCATTGAAGGCGGCATGATAACAAAACCAGAAAATACCATAATAGAACGAGTTTACGGCTCAGGCAATGACTCGGTCAAGGTGGTTTTAGATACCCGAACTCAAGAATTTGAGCCGTCATTGCTGAAAGACACCGGCATATATATCTGCCGTTCCGCGATTTATACGGTTAATGGTACCAAAAATGAAGTACGCATAAACAGCTTGCGCGATGTTCCAAATATGGTAATTGATAACGAAGTTATGAACACTATTGTCAAAGCGATAGAAAGTTATATCAAACCGGTTGTTTTTGGCTCAATTATGCTGTTTGTAATGATAGTCGGCTTATTAAGCATCGGCATCTATTCATTGGTATTGCATTTCATTATGTCCGCAATATATAAAACATCATATCGCCAAACCCTGCGTCTAACTGTGTATGGTTATGTTATATTTAATATTATAAACAATATGTTCACAACGCAGCATTCTTTTATTTATGGTTTTATAACAGCCGCATTGCTGAACTTTGCAATAAATATTGCATATAAAAAACAAGAGACTAAAGCTTAGCCCCAACCTTTTTATGTAGTTCTGATGCAAATCAGAACTATTTTTTTATATAACAGAAACTCCGCCGAAACAAATCGGCGGAGTTTAACTTAGCATACTCAGAAAATTATTTTTCTAAATCAGCACCTGTTTCTTGGTTAACGCGTTTTGCTGACAATTTAATTTTACCGCGGTTGTCAGAACCCATACATTTAACCCAGATAGTGTCACCTTCTTTATAAAAGTCGGAAACTGAAGCAATGCGTTCATTTTTCACTTCAGAAATATGAACTAAACCTTCTGTTTGTCCCAAGAAGCGAACAAACGCGCCAAAATCCATAATTTTAGTAATTACACCTTTATAAATTTTGCCTTCTTCAGGAACTGCTATGATACCATTGATAATATCAATAGCCGCTTCACAATTTTCGTTATTATTAGAAGCGATAGTTACAACACCATCATCGGTAATATCAATTTTAGTATTTGTTTTCTCGATAATTTCGCGGATAACCTTACCGCCTGTGCCGATAACTTCACGAATTTTATCTACAGGAATTTTCATAGAGAAAATACGCGGAGCTTTTGGCGAAACCTGCAGACGAGGCTCAGCTATTGCTTTAGCCATTTCACCCAAAATGTGAATACGTCCCTCATGAGCCTGAGCCAAAGCGTTTTTCATAATATCTTTGGTGATAGAAGTAATTTTAATATCCATTTGCAAAGCGGTTACACCGTCTTTTGTACCGGCAACTTTAAAATCCATATCGCCCAAGTGGTCTTCATCGCCCAAAATATCGGTCAAAATAGCCACACGGCCGTCATTTTCTTTAATCAGACCCATAGCGATACCGGCAACAGGCTTTTTCATTGGAACACCAGCATCCATCAAAGATAAGCAAGTTCCGCATACCGTAGCCATTGAGGATGAACCGTTAGATTCCATAATATCGGAAACAACACGGATTGTGTAAGGAAATTCATCTTTATCTTTTGGAAGCATCGGATGAATAGCGCGCCATGCCAATTTTCCGTGTCCGATTTCTCGGCGGCCCGGAGTACCCAAACGACCGCATTCACCTACAGAAAACGGAGGGAAATTGTAAAACAACATAAAATCTTGATTATATTCAGTCAGCAAACCATCAACCAACTGAGCGTCATCAGGCGTTCCCAATGTGGTGGCAACCATAGCCTGAGTTTCGCCGCGAGTAAACAAAGCAGAACCATGAGCTTCAGGCAACAGTCCAACCTCACATTGAATAGGGCGAACAGTTTTGGTGTCACGACCATCAATACGATGACCTGTTGATAAAACTTTTTCACGCATTGTGTGATGCATAACATTTTCAATAGCATCTGCAACAAAAGCATTTTCAACTTCATTTTCAGGGTCAATAGAAGCTTTCACTTCTTCAGCCAATTGCCCCAATACTGTACCGCGTTCTTGTTTATCGGTAATAGAAAAAGCAGCATTGTAGCGGTCGCCGTAGTCTTTCATAATGCGCTGGCTTAAAGCCTCATATTCCGGAGGAAATGCCGGAACATCCCATTTTTCTTTTCCGGCTTCAGCAGCCAATTCTTTAATCATAGCAATAACCGGCTGAAAGCTGTCAAAACCAAACATAACGGCGCCGAGCATTGTTTCTTCCGAAAGTTCGTTTGCTTCGGACTCAACCATCAAAACACCTTCTTCCGTACCGGCAACAGTCAGTTCCAATTCAGAAGTTTTTTGTTCTTCAATACTTGGGTTCAAAATGTACATGCCATCTTTATAGCCAACTTTTGCGGCACCGATTGGTCCCATAAACGGAATACCTGAAATAGCCAAAGCGGCAGATGCGGCAACCATTGCCACAACATCAGAATCATTCTTTTGGTCATGAGATACAACCGTACAAATAATCTGCACTTCATTTTTGAAAGCATCCGGAAACAGCGGACGAATCGGACGGTCAATCAAACGAGAAATTAAAATTTCACGTTCCGAAGGTTTACCCTCGCGTTTGTTAAAGCCTCCGGGAATTTTACCGGTAGCATAGTATTTTTCTTGATAGTTTACGGTTAAAGGAAAGAAATCCTGGTCAGCCTTCACTTCTTTTGCGGCAACAACAGTAGCAACTACTTTTGTATCGCCATAGGTTGCAACCACGGCACCGGTAGCCTGTCTGGCAATTTTACCGGTTTCCAACTCTAACTTACGTCCGCCCCATTCAATTTCTTTGCGGCACATTTTAAAATCTATCATATATTCTTTCCTTTCTCTTCATCTTTTATCATCTTTATAAAACCTCACCTGTCCAGAAACAGGACTTTTTAGGGGTTGCAAACAAAGCCGCAACCCCTTTTTGTCGGATATTACTTACGCAAATCCAATTTTTTAATGATATTCTGGTATCTTTCTTCGCTTGTTCTCTTCAAGTGGTCAAGCAAGTGACGACGGCGGCTAACCATCTTCATCAAGCCCAAACGAGAGTGCAAATCTTTTTTATGAACATTGAAGTGTTCAATTAAAGCGTTAATACGATAAGTCCAAATAGCAATCTGAACTTCCGGAGAACCGGTGTCATCTGCAGATGTACCGTATTTGGCAATAATTTCTTTTTTAACTTCACTAGTAATCGACATCTTTATTTTCCTTTTTCTTTAATTTGAGTTAAACACACGAATCGGTGAAATTTTTCGTTCATCAATCCGTACCAAAGCAATCAAACAATCATGGGAATATGCCGCCGTGCATTCTGAAGATTGAACTTCATAATTTTTGGGCGAAACACTTTGTCCCATGCTTAATTTTTTTGCATCTTCTTCCGAAACAGCAATCTCCGCGATGCCGCGCAGAGATGTTTTCATCGGCAGAAGCAGCTTGCGCCGTTCTTCTACATACTCCATTTTTTCTAAATTTTCCAGTAAAATCGTATGTTTTGTATCAAAAATTCCGCATTTTGTGCGTCTAAGCATAATCAGATGTCCCAATGTGCCTAAAAATTGTGCCAAATCTTTGCCTAATGTCCGCACATAAGTTCCTTTTGAGCATTCCACTCTAAACTTAGCCGAATCCGCATAAACCTCAAGCAATTCCAAGTCATATATTTCTATTTCACGCGGAGGAATAGTTACTTCTTGTCCCTTGCGCGCCAATTTATAGGCCGGCTGCCCTTTGATTTTTATGGCTGAATAAACCGGAGGAGTCTGGGTTATTTTCCCTACAAAATGCGGAATAGCCGCCAAAATTTCTGCGCGCGTCGGAATTTTTTCACAACGGGCAATAACTTCGCTATCCGTATCGTCAGTCACGGTTTGTTCGCCCCATTTGACTATGAACTCATATTCTTTTTTAGCATCGGTTACAAACGGCACCAACTTTGTTGCCTCGCCGAAAGCAATAGGCAGCACTCCGCTGGCAAACGGGTCCAGAGTTCCGGTATGACCATTTTTATTGGCATGCATAAGCCAACGGGTTTTACCAACCACCTCTGTTGACCCCATGCCGCACGGCTTATCGACAATCAACCAGCCGTTTACATTATCAGCTTTTGTATGTTTCATTTTGTCATTTCCAAAAATTCATCTTCGGTTAAAGTTTTAATCCCCAATTCCAGAGCCTTTTTGGCTTTTGAGCCGGCATCTTCTCCAACTATCACATAATCAGTATGTCCGGACACGGCGCCTGCCACTTTGGCACCGCATTTTTGCGCTATGGCCTTAGCTTCCGCTCTTGCAAGTCCGGATAAAGTTCCGGTAAACACAACTGTTTTGCCGTTTAGCGGAGAATCCGACTTTATGTCCGAAACATAATCCTCAATAACCACATATTTCAGCAGCTCTGCAATAGTTTTCTGATTATGTTCTTCACAGAAAAATTCAACAATATCTGTTCCCATAGAAGCTCCGATACCGTCTATTGCAACCAGCTTTTCAGTTTCACGATTTTCCATATCATGCTGCAAAACGGCAAAAGTTCCATAGTTTTTAGCCAATGTTAAAGCCGTGGCAGCGCCGACCTGAGGAATTCCCAAAGCGTATATAAAACGCGGCAAGGAAATAGTACGCCGACTGTTTATGGCACTAAACAAATTTTTAACCGACAGCCTGCCCCAACCTGCTTTTTTTTCTAAATTCAGCGCTTTGGACGGACTGAATAAATCATCCTCAGGTGCATGGTTGCGTTCTTCTAAAGTGAAAATATCGGCCGGACTATGCAAAAATCCCTCGTCAAAAAATTCTTCTATGACTCGTTCTCCCAATCCGACGATATCAAACGCTTCTTTGGAAACAAAGTGTTTCAGACGTTCTTTAGCCTGCGCCGGACAAGTTAACCCCCCCGTACAGCGGCGAATCGCTTCATTTTCTTCGCGAATGGCATGCGCGCCGCATTCCGGACAAACAGTCGGAAATTCATATGGCTGCGAATCCGCCGGACGCTTATCCAAAATCACTTCCACAACCTGCGGAATCACATCACCGGCGCGCTGAATCACCACCATATCGCCAATGCGAAAATCTTTGCGTTTGATTTCATCTTCATTATGCAAAGTAGCATGCGAAACCAGCACTCCGCCCACGTTTATCGGCTCCAAATCAGCGACCGGTGTCAAAGCTCCCGTGCGCCCAACCTGCACACGGATATTATTGATTCTTGTTATAGCCTGCTCTGCCGGAAACTTATGCGCAATCGCCCAACGCGGCGTGCGGGTCAAAAAGCCAAGACGCTCCTGCAATTCTATTGAATTAACCTTATAGACCAAACCATCAATATCATATGGTAAATCAGCGCGAATCTCCATAACGTGCTTAAAATTATTTTCTATTTCATCTATGGAATTGCAAACTTTATTATTTGGATTTATCGGAAAACCCCATTCACTCAATTTAGCAAAAAATTCTTCCTGCGTCTGCCATTGCCGCTGCGAAACCTCACCCCAAGTATACGCCCAAATACTTAATTTACGTTCCGCCGTAATTTTAGGATTCAGCTGACGCAGCGAACCGGCGGCGGCATTGCGAGGATTAGCAAATATTTTCTTTTTTTCGGCGCTGTTTTTTTCATTCAAAGTTAAAAAATCGCTTTTTGACATATATACTTCGCCGCGCACTTCCAATACATCCGGAACACCTTTTGGCAGCTGCAGCGGAAGTTGGCGAATCGTCTTTAAATTTTCGGTTATATCTTCACCCACAACTCCGTCGCCGCGAGTTGCCCCTGAAACGAATCGCCCGTTTTCATAACGAGCCGTAAAAGACAAACCGTCAATTTTCAGCTCCGCCATAAACGGAATATTTTCTGCCGTATTCAAAAAGCGCTTTACGCCCTGAACAAAATCTTCCACTTCTTCAATTGAAAAAACATCCGCAAGCGACAGCATCGGAAAACGATGTTCTATTTTATTGAATTTACTCTGCACCGCGGCACCGACACGCTTGGACGGACTATCCGCACGCACTAAATCCGGATAGATTTTTTCGATTGCCGTATTGCGGTGTTTTAACTTATCATATTCGGCATCAGTCAAATACGGCTCGTCATTTTGGTAATAAGCATTATCCGAGCGAGCTATTTCCGCCGCCAGATAAGCCAATTCCGCCGCCGCTTCTTCACGGCTTAATTCTGCTGGCTCTTTCATTTTATCTCCTTTGCTTTTTAATATAAGGACAAAGGCGATAATGTCAATTTTTTATAAGTTTTATCTAAAGAAAAAGCGGCATTGCTGCCGCCAAAGCTTAAACATTAAACAAGAAGTTCATCAAATCGCCGTCTTGAACAACATAATCCTTGCCTTCAGAACGCATCTTTCCAGCATCTTTACAGCCTTGCTCGCCGCCAAATTGCACATAATCATCATAAGAAATTGTTTCGGCACGAATAAAACCACGTTCAAAATCGGTATGAATAATTCCGGCGCATTGAGGTGCCTTCATTCCTTTAACAAAAGTCCAGGCGCGAACTTCTTTCGGTCCGGCCGTAAAATAGGTCTGTAAACCCAAAAGATTGTAGCCGGCGCGGATAATTTTTGCCAATCCGGTTTCTTCCAAACCCAAAGCGCTCAAAAATTCTTGTTTTTCGCTTTCGGATTCCAGTTGCGCCACTTCCGACTCAATTTCGGCTGAAATAATAACTGATTCAGCGCCTTCATCAGCCGCCATTTTCTGCACAGCTTTTGAAAATTCATTACCGGTTGCCGCCGAATCCTCGTCAACATTGCAAACATACAAAACCGGTTTAGAGGTCAGCAGCTGCAGCATTTTATAGCACTTTACCGCTTCTTTATCCTGAGCATCCGGCGCGGCAGAACGTGCAGGCTTACCGGCTTGCAAAGCGGCAATAATCGGCTCCATAACTCTTACGTTTACGGCAGCGTCCTTATCTCCGGCCGTAGCTTTTTTACGCAGCTGGTCAATTCTTTTTTGCAGCGAATCTAAATCGGCAATCATCAATTCTGTTTTCACAATATCCGCATCACGCACTGGGTCAACAGTACCCTCAACGTGAGTGATATTATCATTTTCAAAACAGCGTAAAACGTGAATTACAGCATCTGTTTCACGAATATTAGCCAAAAACTGATTTCCCAAACCCTCGCCTTTTGACGCACCTTTTACCAAACCGGCAATATCCACAAACTCCAGTTGTGTCGGCACCACGTTTTTAGGCTGAACCATTTCAACCAATTTATCCAAACGTTTATCCGGAACGGCAACGCGGCCGGTGTTTGGCTCAATTGTACAAAACGGAAAATTCGCAGCCTGAGCGGCAATTGTTTGTGTTAAAGCATTAAAAAGCGTAGACTTGCCAACATTCGGCAAACCAACGATACCACAGTTAAATCCCATAATCAAAACTCCTAACGGGCTGTATTTCTTAAAATTTTATCTGTTATAGACAATTAGCCGCCGCTTTGCAAGCACTATTTATACTCATTATGATAAATGAATTTATAAAGAAAAAAACAGCAGTTTTTACATCTGCTGTTTTTTTACAAACAAAATCGCTTTAGAAGTTGTAATTATATAAAGTCATAATTGTAATTCTTACTTCTGACATATTCCTGAAATTCATAGTCATTTCTTAGCAAAAACCGACTAATTCCCATAAAGTCTTCAGCAATATTTTTACATCCCAGTTCAAATAAAGCAATTATCTGTTTTCCGTTCAAATAGAAATCTGCTTTATCATAATACTTTTCTATGTAGGCTTTATTTTTCGTATCAATAGCGACCTCAAAAACATAACCTCTTAAAGTGCTTTTTGATAAAAGCCGGCAGATTCTATCATCTTGCTTAGCAAGCAATGCCACAACAAACGCCTCGGAGGGAAAATAGCTAGCCTCTTCACCTTGGGACGGATAGCTAAAAGATTGTATTGCAGAACTTATCGCCTGAAATGAATCTTCCTGAGCCAATACATACGCTTCTAGCGGAGTTAAATTATCCATACGCAATAATATTAAATTAAAAATTAAGTTATTGCATAAGGTATACAAAAAATAATTTTATCTGTCAAATAAAATCATTTTTACCTCATTCTTATTTTTCTTCAAATGTCAAGGTTTTGCCATCAGAAGTAATCAGAGTCAGAACATCATTCTGCAAAGTAAAATTTCTAACTTTATCCAAGTCGGCAAAATAACGTCCTTCGGCTTCCATTTCTTCACGCGGCCCCATCATCATAGTTGTTCCGCCGGCGCTAAAAGTTATTCTATCATTAAATATTTTATAGCTGCCAAAATAATTGTTGACCACTTGCCCGTAATAATCATTTCCGCTGTCGGCAAATTCCAAAGTAATTGTTGTTCCGGCTTCGGAATTTTGCATAACAAACTTTTTACCGGCCAAAGAAATTTGTTCGCCGGCATTGCTGCAACCTACAAACAGACAAATTCCGGCAAGTATGCTAAACAATTTTTTCATTTTTATCTCCTTACGTTTGAAAAACAAATCCCCACTCAAGCGGGCGGGGACTTATCATTAAAGTATTCTAAAAAACTAGAAACCTTCGGTATCTAAGCGTTTGCGCATCTGCTTACGAGCGCGTCTGATAGCTTCTGCTTTGCGACGAGCTTTCTTTTCAGAATTCTTTTCATGGCAACGGCGCAGTTTCATTTCGCGGAAATCGCCTTCTCTTTGCATTTTCTTTTTCAAGATTTTCAAAGACTGGTTTACATCGTTTCCGATAACTGTTACTTGTACCACTTAAATCACCTCTTTCCAAAATTTTCCATAAAGTTAACACTAAATTGAACTTTATTTAACACATACTTTTTTATTTTTCAAGCAAAAAATAGCATTAGACAGAGCAAGGCGCGAAAAAAATTAAAGCGCTGCCCTTTTAATAAGAGCAACGCTTTAATTTAATCAGTCAGACGAATTTTGACAAGTACTTCATTTTAGATTGCAGGAGCGTTTTCACATCCTCATCCAAAGAAGCCAAGTCCTTGAACATCGGCTCATTGTCAACAATCTCTTTGAAAAGAGAAAGAGACATATTGTCTGAAGACAACATCTTCTTAACCGTTTCGGCTTTTAGAGAATATCCGCAGCCATGATAGATTTTATAAGTTGTTTCATCAAGATACATCTCAACACAAGAATCAAAACCCTCAAACTCCGGATTCAGCTTTTTGCAGCTTTCCAAAATAGCCGACAAGTTATAATTTACCGACGACTTCAACATAACTATGTATTCATAGTTTGTGTTAGCAGCAATAAGAATATGAGCAACCTCGCTATCTTTTTTAGCCAGCAAATCAGCAATTACAGCCTGAGGCAATCCGTTTTTAAGCACAACGGCCTCCGCAATCTTGCAAGGGTATTCAAAACCTTTGAGAGCAACAGATACAAGCGCGTTTACAGCTTTGCTTGAACGGCATTGATTCATAAACCAATCATCTACAAGCGGCCAATTTACATTTTCACCGCGCAAAAGCTCCAAAAAAGCCGTCTCTGGAAGTTTAGTCCACATAAGTTTGGCCAGAGTATCCCGAATACCATCTCTGTTCCACATTTTCATAAATGCGTCTAAAGACAGCTTGCAGAGAACATTTCTATCCCCATTATGCAGCGTTTTATACCAGCGAATCTGATTTTCATCAGGCCAAATGTAAAGTTCCGCTTCTTCAACAAAATACGGATTAAATCTGAACTCAGCAGACTCTGTCCAAGATGTCAGAAACATAAAGACTTCTTTTGCCACCGGATAATGCCATTCAAATTCATAATTGTTGAGATAGAAGACAATTGTATCTCCCATGCCCTTACAACCACGTCTTTTTTGCCATCTACTCCAGCATTTAGCTGCAGAAACATGGAAGACAAAGACCCATGCCGGCATCAACAACGCCTCGACAACGGCAACCGGAGTTGCAATCAAAGCTGTTACAACAAATCCGCAAGCGATAAACGCCGAGAACACAAACAAAACAATACCTGACAATACTTTTAACAAAAGATTCCAAGCTTTTTCGCCAAAGTTGCAAACCTTGCAAACAAAAACATTCTTCATACTGAAAAAAGATTTTTGACAACATAATCTCCCATGTCATCGTGAATAAAATACATAAGCTGTTTCAGAGATTTCGGTAAAAACTATTTTAGCCGAGAAACAACGCCTTACGCAAAATTTTCAAACATTCAGACAAAGTTAATCAGTTATATGAGCAAAACTCGCCAACCAACAATTTATATCCTAATAATTTTACATAATTTTTTATAAAGCAATTTGAACATACCACATTTTTTATTTTTTGTCAAATATAACAATAAAGCCCGCCAAACAGCGAGCCATATAATTTTATCAAAAAAATTGAATTAAGCTATAATATTAGGATTTATAGAACTTTCCACTTTACTGATTTTTTTTGCCAATCCGACTTTTTGCCCTGCCAACTGTTTTGCCTGATAAAAATCAACGGTTTTACCCTGTTTCAGCAATCTTGACATATCGGTATTAACATGTCTTTGCTCAAGTTTCAGCTCACACAACAACAGTTGAAGTTTAGCCGTTTTATCATTACCTATCATCAGTAAAATAACCCTTTCTGCATTTTTTTTGTAACAAAATCCATTTTTTTGTGGATTTTTTCATTCAAAGTTGTAAAGAGTATACATTATTTTTTGACTGATTGCAATAATTTTAAACGGAGTTTTTATAGAATGAACAACATCAAAAAAATTGGTATTTTAACCAGCGGCGGTGACTGCGCCGGACTTAATGCTGTTATTATGGCCGTAGTAAACGCCGCCACCAAACAAGGCTGGACGGTTTATGGCATTCATGACGGCACCGACGGCTTAACCAATCGTCCGCTTTCGTATGAAATTTTGACTGAAGAAAATTTCAGCAGCTCACCGTGGCCAAGAATGGCCGGTTCATATTTAGGCTCGCTCAACACCGGCGTAAAAGAATCGCAAGAAGTTTTGGCTCAGCGTTTTGGCGAAGGCGTTCGCGAACTGGGTTTGGACGCTGTTGTGGTTGTCGGCGGCGACGGCAGTATGAATATTGTCAGCACCTATTGCAAAATTGCAGGTGTAAAAATGATTGGTATTCCAAAGACCATTGACAACGATACACCGCTGACAGAATTTTCGGTTGGTTTCAATACGGCTTGTCAGGTTTGCACCAACGCTTTGGACGATTTGATGACAACAGCACGTTCACACCACCGCGCTCTGATTTTGGAAGTTATGGGACGCGACGCCGGACACTTGGCAATGCATTCCGCCATTGCCGGTTTTGCCGATATTTGTTTGGTGCCGGAAATTCCATATACTTTAGATGGTATTGTTAAAAAGCTTGAAGCAGTAAAAGCCAGCGGACGCACCAGCGCTTTGATTGTGGTTTCCGAAGGTGTTAAAACCGAAAAAGGCGAAGCTGTTACCAGCGCCGTAAACATGGTCGGCGAAAAAATCAACGGCGGTATCGGTGATTATCTGAGCAGTTTAATCAACGCCAACTACAAAGGTTTTCAGACCCGCGTTACCAAATTAGGTCACGTTCAGCGTTCCGGCAATCCGACATCGTTTGACCGTACATTGGCTGTTGTTTTGGCTGCCGAAGCCGTACGTTTATTGGCAGAAGGTCATACAGACCGCATGGTTTCTCTCAGCAATGGTAAAATCACATCATTCACTTTAGACGAAGTTGTTGCCGCCGGCACAACAGGTTTGGACGCCCACAGCGATTATGTTAAAGCAGCACACGCTATTGGAATGTATGTAGGCGAAATAGAAGACTAATCTGTTTACAACACAATAAAAAAGGAACTGATATGTTTATCAGTTCCTTTTTTTATTTACTTCAGAGAAGAATCTTTCTTGCTGAATGTTCCGAATCCACTCAGAACCGCACACACAAGAAACAGCAGCGACACTACAGCCAAAAAATACAAAAATGAATTTACAAACAAAATCATCAATTTATTGCCATATAGCGCCACTTGCGGAAACATCTCCCAATCCGGGGCGTTCCAAACCAATATAGGCCAATGATATCCCAAGAGCGGAAGCGCCGTATATAACACCATAAGAATCAGCGTCCACGGAAGATATTTCAAATCTCCGGTAATCAGTAAAAAAATTGCAAAACCTATACCCAAGATACAGGCATCTACAACTGAAATTACAGCTGAGATTTTCAAAAATATCAGCATGGCAAAGCCGATTAAGCCAATAATCAATCTAACTTGATTAAAACCTTTTTTACCCATAGTTACAAAAAAATTAGAAAAAACAATAAAACATTCTTAAACACACATGACAAAGAACAATCATCTGCCGCGTAATCGTTTAAACTTTATATCATAAGCTATTGCAGACAATACAAAAAATGTCAGCAAGCTGATAAAAGCAATAAACAAATAAATAAAAGCATTCAGCCAAATATTTATTCCGCGCCCGATTGCCGACTGAAATTTGCTCATAAGCTCAAAGTCGACTTCTGAGTGCAGACTTACCAGCGGAAAATAGTGTCCAATCAAAATAAAGAAAGCGGCAAGCATCGTAAAACAGATAGCAAAACGGCTTTCCATATAAAAAATCAGCACAGAAAAAGTGACTCCGATAGAACAAACATCAGCCCAAGACAGAATATTGTTCATTTCCAAAAGCACCATAGAAACAATGCCGATAATCCAAACCACCACGCGGCTAAGCACCAACTTATTATTTTCCATAAGAC
>ERZ1034949.541-NODE-541-length-23947-cov-98.951406_pt1 | contig 23947 bp, 27 predicted proteins | sample MGYA00520590_ERZ1034949 | MGnify/ENA primary metagenome ERZ1034949 (study PRJEB33766, sample SAMN09781752) | gut metagenome | biome: gut microbiome | host: Homo sapiens | place: Madagascar | study: EMG produced TPA metagenomics assembly of the PRJNA485056 data...
GGGTGTTTTTTATTGTTTAGAATTTTCTCTTGACTTTTTATATAGAATGTCTCCTATTTTTTCAGTTTTTTATTGTTTTTTTCTTCCAGAACAAGGCAGCTAATCCAAGCAGTCCTGATCCTAGAAGACTAAGAAGGGCGCCACTTGTTGACCCAGTTTCTGGAAGAGTAACCATTTCACCATTAGTTGTTTTGAAAGAGACTGTGCCGTTTGCGTTTTTCTGACCACCAAATTCAGACACATCTGCAAAACGAGTATTCCCCGAAGCGTCTTGCACTAGCAACTGACCATTTTGGGTTCCAACCACCGTTTGATTAGGTGCAACAACTTGCGGTTTTACTGTGATGTTTCCTTGCTCATCCTTATTGACCGCATCATCAGTAATAGGGGGATTTGGGGCTGTTGGTTGTGATGGTGTGTTTGAATCATCACCTGTTCCAGGATTAGATGGAGCCTCTGTATCTCCGCCTGTTCCTGGGTTATTGTCACCACCTGTTGATGGTGGCGTACTTGGAGCTGTTGGCACGTCTGGAGTTGTTGGCGGTGTACTTGGAGCTGCTGGCACATCTGGAGTTGTTGGTGGTGTGCTTGGATTTGCTGGCACATCTGGAGTTGTTGGCGGTGTACTTGGAGCTGCTGGCACATCTGGAGTTGTTGGCGGTGTGCTTGGATCAACAGGTTGCGTCTCAGTAACCACTGATACTTCATTAAGTGTTTCTGGACTACTTACCTCATCAGCTGAAGCAAAGCCTGCTTGCGTAAGGGCAACAGTTGACAACGTAAGTGCTGCTAAAATTGTCTTTTTTGTCATAAAATTCTCCTTATCAATACTAATCAAAAACAGTTAGACAGCTTTTGAAACGACAAAATCGTGTTAAAGTGTTAAAGCATTAAATTTTTTGACTGATACGTTTCATGCCTAACTGATTTAGTGATTAGTTCATTATATTTTTTTGGTTGGGCGATGATAGCCATAACCTGTTAACACAAGAAGATTATCTCCGTTTCGATTAATTCTTTCAGCAATGATAAAGTGTTTTCGCTTGACGGTTAGAATTGCTGAGTAAATCTCGTGAAAACGAAGAATCTCTTCACTAACAATTTGCCATTCGCCATTAACCATTCGTTTTTCTTGCACTACTGCAAATTTTGGTCTGACAATGGCTCGCCTCCCGTCAACAAGGTAAAGAATAGCTTCACCTTGTTGTCCAAGAAGACGTAAGTCTGATAGCGCCATTTCTGGTCTATCAAATGATTTAATTAAGTTTGTCATGACAAACTCCTTTTCTTTTTGCTTATGTAGGTAAACTTCCTATCCGCTTTAACGCATGAGCTAAACTCATAACTTCTTCATTGAAGCTGAAGCCAGGATATGCCTTTCGTAAAAGACTGTTACACCGCCTTCCTTATACATTGTTATTCCCTAGGCTTCGCTGATCAGGTCGGTGGAACTATATTATTGTCAAAGAACAGAGGTAGTTTAGCGACCTGCCTAGGTCAAGCAATTCTTTCTAGTTTTCTTGGTTAGGTTTGTGAAGAACTTGGAAGAACTTGGAAGAAATTTGACCAAACTTCAACAACAAAGTGCTTTTGACCATCTTTCTCATAATTTCTTGTTCTAATTTTTCTGCTGCTTTTCCCCAAATAATACAAGGAATGAAATCAGCATCATTTCCTGCACCACCTGCTTTCTTTTTACGATTAATCGCTAGAGTAAAGCGAGCGTAAGTACGCTTATCTGGTGTTTGATAAAGTTCTGCCTTTTTGGTCAATCGACCAATTAAATCCACATTATTCATCGCTTCTCCTTTGTTGGCGCATCGCATAATAATTTTCGGCATTGCGATGCGCAATCTCTTTTTGCTCATACAGTCGTTCTTGTTTTAAGTTTTCTAGTGATTTCAGCAAATACGCTAATGGAGAAGTGCTATCTTTCGGAATACGTTCAATCATGTTTAATACTTCAGCACTTGTTACATAGCCACTTGCTAAATATTGTCCAATTTTCATTTTCTGGTTATGAGTCATTGTTAAAACATCAGGAAACCCAAACATTTGCCCATTGTATTTATCAGCAATCACTTGTAAAAGAGAATAATACTTTTGTTCAACAAATGGAGTTGATTGATTTTGTGATAATGACTGATTAGTTTCAGCAGACTGTGAAAATTCGTCAGAATTTTTCTCAGGCTTTCTAGAACTATAATTATCTTTACTAGAATCAGTTTTACTAGAGTCTTTATAATTCGAGTCAAAATCGTTAACCGCACCCGTTAAATCTTTTGACACCCCCCGTAAATTATTTTTACGGGGTCTATTCTGACGTTTTTCGATTCGTTTTTGAAAGGCTTTTTCTTGACGTTCCAAGCGTTCTTGCTTGTACTTTTCAGCATCATAAGTCATAACTTGACCAATGTAAATACGGTTAGCCAATTGACCATCTGCATTTGAGAATTGACTATACTCATAAATTAAGCCATAGTCTGACAGATCTTTTTTCAGTTTGATAGCCGTCGGTTTGGAGCAGTTAAAATACCGTTGGATTTCTGCATTGGAAAATTCAATATAAACACGACCTGCCTCGTCTACCCAGCCATTTTTAGCAGAGAGTTCTAAACGATTTTTCATCATGCTATACAATACTTTGCAGTCTGACTTAAGCTTTTGATAATGAGTATCCTCCCACAGCACCCAAGCCATCGGGAAAAAGCGTTCAGATGTCTGCATCTGCTCTAGCGTAATGGCTGAAAATTGTTCTAATCCAATCATTATCTCACCCCTTCAAAAACTCTTAAGCTCAAGTTGCCATTTTCGGCAATACAAATTGTCTTTTCTGCCACCATCAACTCCAGTGCCTTAACGACTCTTTCTCGTGACCAGCCTGTTTCTTGCATCAACTCACTAATCATCATATTTTTGGTTAACTTAGCAATCGGTGTCATATCTTGTCCTTTCTTTTGTATCTTAGTATTTCAATACTAAAGCTAATTTTGGTATGGCATAAAAGACCATAGCGAAACTAATATTAAAAATAATCAACGGGCTCATTTGTCACTCCTTACTATCTGTTTGAGAATAGCTTTTTCTCTTTTATCTAGTTCCATATATTCCTGTAGCAGTTCAGATTTTTTGTGACTGATAGAAAAAAGCTCTTGCATCCATTTTGATGGAATAGTCCCCCTTGGATTTACTAGTGTTGGTGTATCATCGAGTCCTAGTAGATAAGGGATAGACACACCGAAAAAATCAGCTAGAATTTGAGCATTTTTACCATTCGGAATTCTAGTTCCTTGATTATAATTTCCTAGAGTAGAATACCCTATCCCTGTTGCTTCACTTATTTCTTTTAGACTTAATTTGCTATCTTTAACAAGTAATTGAAAGGGTGTCATCTTGTGTATCCTCCTATTTTTTCTTAATTCCTTACTAAGAGGAATCTTCAAAACTAGCTGGGTTAACAGCATCAAATAACGTCAACTGAACAACATTAGTGTGATAGGATTTTGAAGTTAATACTTGTTCTTCTACCGTTTCTTCTGATGGTGTTAAATCCTTACTGTTGTCATCAGAAGTTTTGACTTCAAAAATTTCTAATGTTTCAATATCCATCACGAGTTCTAATTCATCAGCCATTAGTTTGTGTCCTTTCGTTTTGATTTAGAAACAGAAAAAAGAGGAACAGATTTCTCTGTTCCTCCTAGGTTTTCTCTATTTATTTTTCATTTCCCAAAACTCTAGACACTTACAGCAAATAATCAGCAAAAATAATTGCGAAAGTACTAACAATTTCCCAGCTTCAAACTGATTTCCGCCAGAAATTCTAAAACATTTTGTAGACAAAAATCCTGATGATTATCAGAATCTAAAATTATCTGCCGATTGCAGGAATCGAACCTACGACCTACGCGTTACGAGTGCGTTGCTCTACCGACTGAGCTAAATCGGCTAACAAGGACATTATATCACTCAGCTAAAATTTGTCAATTAAATAATAAAAATTAACACAAAAAACAAAAAAACTCCCCAAATGGGAAGTTTTTCTAAAACGACGTTTGATTAAGCTTTGTTAGCTGAACCAAATACGTCGATACGTTCTTCAACAGCTTCTGTAATAGCTTCGAAACCTGGTTTCAAGAATTTACGTGGGTCGAAGAGTTTTTTCTTATCGTATTCTTCTTCGTTTGCTTCGTATTCAGCAACAAATTTACGAGTAGCTTTAGCGAATGCAAGTTGACATTCAGTGTTAACGTTAACTTTAGCTACACCAAGTTTGATAGCTGCTTGAATTTGATCGTCAGGAATACCTGATCCACCGTGCAATACGATTGGGAATCCAGGAACAGCAGCAGTTATTTTTTCAAGGTGATCAAGGTGAAGACCTTTCCAGTTTGCTGGGTATGGACCGTGGATGTTACCGATACCTGCTGCAAGGAAGTCGATTCCTGTAGCAACCATAGCTTTAGCATCTTCGATTGGAGCAAGTTCGCCGTCACCGATGATACCGTCTTCTTCACCACCGATAGTACCAACTTCAGCTTCAACTGAGATACCTTTAGCGTGTGCTTTATCAACAACTTCTTTAGCTTTTTCAAGGTTTTCTTCAAGTGGAAGGTGTGAACCGTCGAACATAACTGAAGTGTAACCAACTTCGATACATTCTAATGCATCTTCAAAATGACCGTGGTCAAGGTGAATAGCAACTGGTACAGTAATACCCATTGATTCTACAAGGTTTTCAATAAGTGCTTTACAAAGTTTGTAACCACCCATGTATTTTGCAGCACCCATTGAAGTTTGGATAAGGATTGGAGCTTTTTTAGCTTCTGCTGCACGTAAAATTGCTTGAGTCCATTCAAGGTTGTTTGTGTTAAATCCACCAACTGCATACCCGTTGTCACGGGCTACTTTGACAAATTTTTCCGCTGAAACGATCGCCATTATATAGGCCTCCTATTTATTTTTTGGGATAATCCCTTTTACACGTACATTTTATCACAAATCTCATCAGATTGCTAGCGTTACTTGAAATTTGACTGATTTTCTATGAAAAACACCCACAAATGACAAAATTTACTGAAAACGAAAGCTTTATTTCATACTATTATTTTCCATTGAATAACAAAAAAAGACAAGCCCTTGCTTGTCTGCTCTGCGGAAAGAGGGACTTGAACCCTCACGATCTAAAGCGATCACAGGATCCTTAGTCCTGCGCGTCTGCCAATTCCGCCATTTCCGCTGTTCCTTAACAACACGTAAAATTATATCAACTTATCTTTTTGCTGTCAACACTATTTTTCATATTTTTTCAAGAAAGTTGAATTTTTTTCAATGTATGCTTGAGGATCAGTTTCAAAGGATTTGGCATGTCCCGCACCTTTAACGATATACAATTCTTTCTCGCCTTGTGTGGCTTGATAATTCTTGTAAACCATACTTGTTGGCACAAAAGTATCATCACTGCCATGGATGAAAAGAACTGGACGTGTGTTATTTTTTAATTGATTCACACTACTTGCTTGACCGTAAGAAAAGCCTGCACGAATTTTTGAAATGGCAGATACTTCATAAAGAATTGGGAAAGCTGGGAGATTATACATTTCTTTAGCTTGATATTTTAACTCATCCCAGACACTACTATAACCACAATCTTCAATAATATTAACAACTTGGTCAGGCAAACTTTCTTCACCAGAAGCCATCATAACCGTCGCCGCTCCCATAGAAACACCAAACAAGGTAATTTCGCTGTCTGAATTTTGTTCAACTAGCAGATCCGCCCATTTTACGACGTTTAAGCGGTCGTTCCAGCCATATCCAATGATTTGCCCTTCGCTGTCACCGTGCGACATATTATCGGGCATAAGGACATTGTAACCTAGCTCATGAAACATCCAAGCATAAGGCTTCATATCTTCCTTATCGTTTGTAAAGCCATGAACAACAATAACCGTTTTATTTGTTGCTGTTTCTGCAGGAACATACCAAGCATCTTGTTTTAAACCTTGGTTGGTCATCCAAAGCGTTTCTTTTGTCAGTTGGTCAAAACTCTGCTCATAGGCGTAGAGAGGGTTGTCTTTTGAATGACCATTATTATTAATGAATGATTTTTCTTCACGAATTTGTGCTACATGGAAAAAATAAAAACTTGCTCCGACACTTACTACAAAAAGTAAAGCAATAATTCCTAATAAAATACGACGTTTTCTAATTCTTATTTTTCTCATGCTCACTATTATACTATTTTTTTCCTAAAAATAAAAGGGGTACAGATTCATTAGAATTGTATTATCAAAAAAAACACTCCAAAGCTTTTAGCTTGAAGAGTGTTAATCTGTTTTAGTGATTATTTGCTGTTTTCAATCGCTGCTGTCACAAAAGCTGTGTAAAGCTCTTCTGGACGGTTTGGACGACTTTGAAGTTCTGGGTGATATTGAGCAGCCACGAAGAATTTTTTCTCTGGCAATTCAACAACTTCCATCAAGCGGTTATCTGGTGATACACCTGAGAAAACAAAACCTGCTTCTTCAAATTGATCACGGAATTTAGTGTTAAATTCGTAACGGTGACGGTGACGACGCTGAACAACTTCTTGGTTGTTGTAAGCTTGTGCTGCACGTGAACCTGGTTTTAATTTACATGGGTAAAGCCCAAGACGGAGTGTTCCCCCCATATCTTCAATGTCAATTTGGTCACGCATAATATCAATAATTGGATATTTAGTATCTGGATCAAGTTCGGCTGAATTTGCACCTTCCAAGTTCAATACGTTACGAGCAAATTCCACACAAGTCAATTGCATACCAAGACAGATTCCAAGCATTGGCACGTCTTTTTCACGCGCATAGCGGATTGCTTCAATTTTACCTTCTGTACCACGTTGGCCAAAGCCACCCGGGACGATGATACCATCAGCATCACCAAGCATTTCTTCAACATTGTCAGCTGTAAGATCGTTGGCATTAATCCATTTAAGGTCAATAGCCGTATCATTAACATAACCTGAGTGTTTAAGAGCTTCAACAACTGAAAGGTAAGCGTCTGGCAATTCAACATATTTACCAACAAGAGCAATCTTAGTTGATTTTTTAAGATTCATAATCTTATCAACCATTGCAGACCATTCTGACATATCAGCTTTTGGCACATCCAATTTCAAGTGGTCACAAACGATTTGGTCCATGTTTTGAGCTTGCATGTTAAGTGGAATTTGATAAATGTGATCCACATCAAGCGATTCAATAACAGCTTCTGGAGCAACATCACAGAATTGTGCCAACTTATTTTTAATGTTTTGACCAGCTGGTTTTTCTGTACGGATAACCAACATATTAGGTTGAATCCCAAGGCCACGCAATTCTTTAACAGAATGTTGTGTTGGTTTAGTTTTCATTTCACCAGCAACTTTAAGGTATGGAAGAAGTGTTGTGTGAATGTACATAACATTGTCAGCACCAACATCTGCTTTCATTTGGCGAAGGGCTTCAAGGAATGGAAGACTTTCAATATCACCAACTGTACCACCAACTTCTGTGATGATAACATCAGAATCAGTTGTTGTCGCAGCACGTTTGATTTTTTCTTTCAAAGCGTCTGTGATGTGTGGGATAACTTGGACAGTTGCACCAAGATATTCACCTTTACGTTCTTTACGAAGAACTTCGCTATAAATTTTACCAGTTGTTACGTTAGAATATTTGTTAAGGTTGATGTCAATAAAACGTTCATAGTGACCAAGGTCAAGGTCAGTTTCAGCACCATCGTCTGTCACGTAAACTTCACCGTGTTGATAAGGGCTCATTGTACCTGGGTCAATGTTAATATAAGGGTCAAATTTTTGGATAGTTACTTTAAGACCGCGATTTTTCAAAAGACGACCAAGACTTGCAGCCACGATTCCCTTACCGATAGAAGAAACAACACCACCAGTAACAAAAATATACTTAGTCATTAAATAAAACTCCTTTTAAATAAAATGATAGCAAACGATAAGTGCTTGAAGATTAAGAATAACAACAAATCAAAATATCCATAAGATATTTGATAAAAAAGTAAATAAACATTTACTTTTAGGAAAACAAAAATAGCTCCCTAAAAAGTTAGGGAGCTTTCATACGACCTCTAAAAAAGAGGTGCCCGAATAATAATATAAACTATCCTGTGGCGTTTGTCAAATGATACTTGACAACTTTATTTAATTTAGTAAAAAACTAATGCTGATGACTACTCTTCGTCTAAATCATCGTCTTCGTCGTTGATGTCATCTTCTTCGTCCAAATCTTCATCTGGAATAATTTCGTTGATTTCTGAATCGTATGACTCAACTTCTGATTTTTCGTCATCTGGATTTTCTTCATCGTATTCTAAGTCAGATGATTCAGGTGTGAAATCTTCATCTTCTGGATCATCATCTGAATAATCAATGGCATCTTCAGCACCATCCATGAAGGCATTAACACGTTTTGGTTTGCGTTTTGGTGCACCATTTTCATCTTCTTCAAGAGTGATGATTTCTTCGTCAATTTCATCAATAGCATACCATGAACGGATCCCCCATTTGTTATCCCCAAGTGGAATAAAAGTTCCGTCAACGTTCAATGCAGAATAAAAATATGGCAATGCTTCACGAATTTCTGCATCTGATTTTTCAAGGTAGTTTTGGATCTCATTTACAAGATCGCTGAAATACATTTCATGATCACGTCCACGCTCTTCTAAAATCGCACGGGCAACTTCAATCATTGAAAGTTCGCTTTTTTCTTGTCCAGCAAATACTTCTAATTCCAAGGTAGTTCTCCTTATTATTTAGGATATGAGCAAATAGCCACAAAAACCCTATTATCTTAATTTTCGTTACTCTCTATTTTACGCTAATTTTGTCAATTCGTCAAAAGATTTATAAGAATTTCTGATAAAGGGCATAAAAAGCCAAGTAATCTTACGATTACCTGACTTTATAGGTATTTATCTAAGATAAATTATTTTACTTTTGCAGTGCTTGTGACAACGTCAACAGCTTTCTTCATAGCGATGTCGTGTTTAAGCATATCAGCTGAAAGAAGATTACGAACTTGTTCAACTTCCATGTTGTATTCTGAAGCAAGGTCGTTGATTTCTTTTTCGATTTCTTCGTCAGAAGCTTCAAATCCTTCAGCTTTAGCGATAGCTTCGATAACAAGATTAGTTTTAACACGTTTGTCAGCGTCAGCTTCGTATTGTTTGTGAAGGTCTTCTTCAGTTGTACCAGTCAATTGGAAGTACATTTCTGGAGAGATACCTTGACGTTGCATGTTGCCCATGAATTCGTTCATAGCACGGTGCACTTCGTCATGTACCATTTCTTCTGGCAATTCAACGATTTCAGCGTTAGCAACTGCCAATTCAAGTGCAGCACCTTCAACAGCATCATCGTATGCAATTTCTTTAGCTGCTTCAAGGTCTTTACGGTATTTAGCTTTCAATTCGTCAAGAGTTTCAACTTCTTCGTCGATGTCTTTAGCTAATTCGTCGTCAAGAGCTGGAACTTCTTTAGCTTTAACTTCGTGAACAGTTGTTACGAATTTAGCGTCTTTACCAGCAAGGTCTTCTGCTTGGTAGTTTTCCGGGAATGTTACGTTAACCTCAACAGTTTCACCAGCTTTAGCACCTACTAATTGGTCTTCAAAACCAGGGATGAATTGACCTGAACCAAGTTCAAGTGAGAAGTTATCACCTTTACCACCGTCAAATTCAGCACCGTCAACTGAACCTACAAAGTCAATAACAACTGTATTGCCAAGTTCTGCAGCGTCTTCTTTGTTGATAAGTTCAGCAAGGTTGTTGCGTTCGCGTTCAACTTTTTCGTCAACTTCAGCATCAGTTACTTCTTTTGTAGCTTCAACTGAAACTTCAAGGTCTTTATAGTCACCAAGTTTTACTTCTGGTTTTGTAACAACTTCTGCAGTCAATGTCCATTCTTGACCTTTTTCCATTGATTGGATGTCAATTTTTGGTTGAGCAACAACGTCAAGGCTAAGTTCAGCAACTGCTGCTTCGTATGCTGCTGGAAGGATAGCGTTCAAAGCATCTTCGTAAAGTGCTTCTTCACCAAATTTTTGGTTAAATACGGCACGTGGCATGTGTCCTTTACGGAATCCAGGTGCGTTTAAATTTTTCTTAACTTTGTTGAAAGCTTGATCAAGAGCTGGTTGGATTTTATCTTGACCGATTGTGAATGTAATCACGCCACGGTTAGTAGCTTTGTTTTCAAATGATACAGACATGAAGTCATTTCTCCTTAAAATTTTATATACAGTTTAGTTTACCATATTTTACGGGCTTTTAAAAGTTTTTTGTGTAAAAATCCTAGGTCAATCACCACTCTATTTGCGGAATTGCTGCGTATTAGATAGGCTCTTAATGACATTGCAGTCAACTTTTCTCATTTTACTGTCCTACATAAAACTTTTGGTAATTCTTAATTTATATTAAAAACTTGCTTGCTATTCGTTTTTTTAATAAACTAAGGGTATGAATATTATCTCTAAATATCTCGAACAATTACAAATCGAACAAATCGCTGTGGAGCTTATTTCTAAGTCGGTTTCATTGATACTTCTTTTTCTATTTTTCTTAATTGTAAGACGCGTTGCTGATTTTATTTTTAAACATGCGGTAGAAAAATCAATTACGCTTTCGCACCAAACGGAAGCTCGCCAAAAGACAATCAGCAAACTTTTGCACAACATCATGAACTACACCATTTACTTTTTCCTACTTTCCTGGGTGTTGGGTATTCTTGGCGTTCCAGTTTCTAGTTTATTGGCTGGTGCTAGTCTTGCTGGGGTCGCTATTGGGCTTGGTGCACAAGGCTTTTTAACTGACGTGGTTAACGGATTCTTTATTCTTCTTGAAAATCAATTTGAAGTCGGTGATTCTGTCGTTATTGGAACAGTTGAAGGAAATATTTCAAGCGTCGGTATTCGTACCACACAAATTCGCGGCTTCGACGGAACACTTCATTTTATTCCTAATCGTAATATTACTGTTGTTTCTAACAAATCACGTGGTGATATGCGTGTTCAGATTGATATTCCAATCTACGCTCACACAGACTTAGAAAAAATCTCAAATATCATTAAGACGATTAACAAAGAACAGCTACCATCTTATCCTGAAATCGTTGGTAGTCCAACCATTTTAGGGCCACGTACAAATAGCACCGCACAACTTGTTTTCCGTGTTGATATTTTCGTACAAAATGGCAAACAAAATTATATCTATTCTAATTTTTATCGTCTTTATCAAGAGGCACTTTTGGAAAATGATATCTCACTACCAACCATGTACGCTAACCCAACACTTTCAAAATAACAAGACAAGAAAAAGGTTGAAGTTTAACACTTCAACCTTTTATTTTTTAAATTTTCGAATTGGGTCTGATGTATAAGTTGCACGCGCGCCACCAATTAATTTTGGTCGGCTAGCTAAAGCTGTCACATGAGCGCCGCCCAACTCACGTTGCACTGGAATTAACGGCACTTGTACGCACTTGACATGCATACCAATAAAGGTATCTCCAATATCTAGCCCAGCATGTGCCACGATTTCTTCAACCTCGACAGGATCTTGCATGAACTTGAAAGCAGCAACTTGACCACTTCCTCCAATGTGCAGATTTGGAATGACATTAACGATTTCTAATTCTTTTTTCTCAGCTAATTCGCGTTCAACCGTCAAAGCACGATTTAAATGTTCACAACCTTGCACAGCTAGACAAATTCCACGCTCATTTAGCACACCTAAAATCGTCTTAACAATCACTTCACCGATTTCAGCACTGCTATTTTTTCCAATCAAACCACCAACCACTTCACTAGATGACAATCCAAGGACAAAAATTTGTCCTTTTTTAATGGCAGAGCGTTCAATAATATCAACGGCAATCACTCGTGTTTGATCCGCTAAAGCCTTTAAATCCATACTAATCCTCCGTACCTATTTATTTTCAAAATGTTGATAAGCCAGATAAACGAGGTAACCAACTAACATTCCAAAAAGATTTTGCAAAAGATTTCCAGGAATACCAGCCAGAGCACCTCCTAGACCATAACCTAAAAGAAGAGCCGCTAAGAAATACCAGCCAACCATCAGAATACTAGCCAGAATAAGCCCTAAAATGCGTTTTTTCCCAGTCCATCCTGCAAAATACCCTTGCGCTCCATGAGCAATTAAACTGTGAAACATGTATTGTGGATAACCTAACAACAGGTCGATGAGAAAGCCAGATAAGCCACCAACAATTGCTCCAGATTTTGAACCTAAATAATAAGCCGTAAAATAAATTCCAACATCTAACAAGGTCAAATAACCCGTCGGCGTTGGGACATGAATAAACGCCAAAACAACACTCAAGGCAGTCAAAACAGCCATTAGGGTTAAGTCATGCGTATTAGTTTTCTTCATAATTTTGTTTCACTCCATATTGGTCTGAATGACGAATCGCTTGATAAACGAATTCTTTAGATTGTTCAACAGCAGCTTTGGCAGACTTTCCAAGTACTAATTGGCTTGCAATGCTTGAAGCGAATGTACAACCAGCACCGATATTATTATTTTCAAGGATAGGTGTCTCAAAAACAGTCACGTTTTCACCGTCGTAAAAAACGTCAATCGCTTTTTCCTTACTTAATCGGTTGCCACCTTTAACAACCACATTTTTCGCTCCTAACTGGTGCAATTTTTTCACCGCAGCTTTCATATCATCCAAAGTTTTGATTGAGGATTGGGTCAATAGCTCAGCTTCTACCAAATTCGGCGTGATAATGGTCACATATGGAAAAAATTTCAAGAGTTCATCACGAAGTGCCGAAACTTCAACATCATGTTTTTCTTTACAAACCAAAACTGGGTCAAGAACAATTGGAATTCCAACGTGCGATTTAACGAATCCAAGTGCTAAATCAGCAACTTTCACGTTTGGCAACAAACCAAGTTTTATCCCTGAAAAAGGAACATCTTTGAGACTATTTAATTGGTGAGAAAAAACTGTTTCATCTGTCGCAAAAACATCAAATCCATTTTCTGTCAATGCCGTTAAGCAAGTTACCGCTAGAAAACCATGCAAGCAATTGGTTGTATAGGTCGCCAAATCAGCATAAAGACCACCGCCACTAAAAATATCATTTCCTGAAATGGCTAAAATGTACTTATTCGTCATAATTAATCTCCTTTAAATAAAGACCATTCCCTGCTGCCGTAGGACCTGCTAAATCACGATTTTTCGACTCTAAAACCGTCTTAATCTGACTAACCGGCATACGACCATTACCGATTTTCAACAAGGTTCCAACCATATTGCGCACTTGCTTGTAAAGAAAGCCATTGCCACTGAATGTAAACACAAAGAAACCTGTTTTGTCATCAATAGCAACTGTTGCTCGCGTAATCGTGCGAACTTTATTTTCAACAGAAGTCCCAGAAGCCGTGAAACCTGTAAAATCATGCGTCCCTACCAAATCCTTAATGGCTTCTTGCATACTTGTCAAATCTAGGGGATAAGGATAATGCGTCGCATAATGTCGCATCATTGGATTTTTGGGTCGCCCAGCATCTACTAAAAACTCATAAGTCTTGCTGTGCTTATTGTAACGGGCATGAAACTCATCACTGACTTGCTCGACTTTCACCACATCTATATCTTCTGGAGACTGCGTATCCAAACCAAATCGTAATTTTTTCACATCACGCGCCTGTAGCAAATCAAAATGTACGACCTGTCCATAAGCATGCACCCCTGAATCTGTACGACCAGCACCATGCACTTTAACTGGGTTATCGCTATTTAATTTCTGTAATGTTTTTTCTAATTCTTCCTGAACAGAACGCTCACTCGGCTGTCGTTGAAAGCCAGCAAAAAGCCTACCGTCATAGGAAATCGTTGCTTTATATCTTACCATGAGTGTATTTTATCATCTTAACAAAAGACTTTCTAGAAAATTTAGAACAAACTGTCCCCATACAGAACTTTACATAAAAAAAGAGATTGGAAATATTAGTTTCCAATCTCTGTGAGAGTTTATTCACCGTCAAAGGCGTCTTTCATTTTGTTAAAGAATCCTTTTTTCTTAGGATTAACAACTTTGTCACCACCTGCTGCTGCGAAGTTTTTAAGCGCTTCGACTTGAGCATCATTAAGTTTGATTGGTGTTACGATATTGACGGTTACATGTTGGTCTCCTTGACCTCCACCACGCAATTTCGGAGCACCTTTACCTTTGAGGCGGAATGTCTTACCAGTTTGTGTTCCAGCTGGGATTGTCATTTCAACATCACCATGCACCGTTGGCACTTCGACAGTATCACCAAGAGCTGCTTGAACAAAGCTAATATTCATGTTGTAGTAAATGGTTGAGCCATTACGTTCAAATTGCTTACTTGGTAAAACATTGATAATAACGAAGAGGTCACCATAAGGTCCGCCGTTAAAGCCTGCTTCACCTTGACCTTGCAAGCGAATTTGTTGACCGGTTTCAACACCTGCTGGAATCTTAACAGATACTTTATGAGTTTTCTTTTCATGACCAGTACCATGACAAGTGTGACAAGATTCTTTAATTTCTTTACCTGTACCATGGCAGACATCACAAGTTACTTGACGACGCATCATACCAAGAGGTGTTTGTGTATCAACATTAATAACTCCTGAACCATGACAACGACTACAGGTTACAGGGCTAGTTCCAGCTTTAGCACCTGTACCAGAACATGTTGAACAAGTTGATTCACGGTTATAAGTCACTTCTTTTTCAACACCAAAAACGGCTTCTTCAAATGTCAAATTAACACGGTATTGAAGGTCATCTCCTTGACGAGGTGCGTTTGGATTACGCATTCCGCCGCCTCCGCCAAAGAAGCTTGAGAAGATATCTTCAAATCCACCGAAGCCAGCTCCATCAAAACCGCCAAAACCGCCAGCTCCACCACCGAAGCCACCGTTGGCACCAGCAGGACCATATTGGTCATAAGCGGCACGTTTTTGCTCATCACCTAGCGTTTCATAAGCCTCTTGAACTTCTTTGTACTTTTCTTCAGCACCAGGTTCTTTGTTAATATCTGGGTGGTACTTTTTCGACATTTTTCGATAAGCTTTTTTAATCTCATCTTGCGAAGCGTCTTTAGAAACACCCAAACGATCGTAAAATTCTGTATTGTTCATAATTAAGATACAAAGGGCCTTAAGTGGACAAAGCCAAAATAGAAGATTTGATAACGGACGTTTACGTCCTAGGAAAATCTATCTTTTTGGCACAGTCCGTAGCCCATGTTCATTTCTGAACACTTTCCTTTCTTTATCATTAAAAAGGTTATTCAAAATAATTCTATGATTTCTCTATTTATCCAAAAACAGAGGTTGATATTTTCGCAACCTCTGAATTTTATAATTTACCAAGAACAACTCACACTAAACTTACTAAAATAAGAACAGTCAAATATATTCTTGATAATCATTGATGAATTATTTTTCAGTAAACTCACCGTCAACAACGTCATCACCATTGTTTGATGAATCAGTTGATTGTGCACTTTCAGCACCTGCTTGTGCTTGTTGTGCAGCTGCAGCTTGTTCGTACAATTTCACAGCAAGAGCTTGAGCTTTTTCGTTAAGAGCTTCAAGTTTAGCTTCCATATCTTCAAGATTGTTAGCTTCTTGAGCAGCTTTCAATTCATCAAGAGCTGATTGAGCAGCGTCACGTTCTGTGTCAAAGCCTTTGCCTTCAGTTTCTTTGATTGTTTTTTCTGTTGCAAAGATAGCTTGATCAACTTCGTTACGAATGTCAACTTCTTCTTTACGTTTAGCATCAGCTTCTGCGTTAGCTTCTGCATCTTTCATCATTTTTTCAATTTCTTCATCAGTCAAACCAGAGTTAGATTGAATAACGATGTGTTGTTCTTTTTGAGTACCAAGGTCTTTAGCTTTAACAGACACGATACCGTTTTTGTCAATATCAAATGTTACTTCGATTTGAGGGATACCACGAGGTGCAGCTGGAATATCAGTCAATTGGAAACGACCAAGGGTTTTATTATCAGCAGCCATTGGACGCTCACCTTGAAGAACGTGGATATCTACGGCTGGTTGGTTATCAGCAGCTGTAGAGAACACTTGTGATTTAGATGTTGGGATAGTTGTGTTACGGTCAATAAGTTTTGTAAATACACCACCCATAGTTTCAATACCAAGTGACAACGGAGTAACGTCAAGAAGAACGACATCTTTAACATCACCAGTGATAACACCACCTTGGATAGCAGCACCCATAGCAACTACTTCGTCAGGGTTAACAGATTTGTTTGGTTCTTTACCAGTTTCAGCTTTAACAGCTTCGACAACGGCAGGAATACGTGTTGAACCACCAACAAGGATAACTTCATCAATTTCAGAGATTGAAAGACCAGCATCTGACAAAGCTTGACGAACTGGAGTTTTAGTACGTTCAACAAGGTCACGAGTCAAATCATCAAATTTAGCACGAGTAAGGCTTGTTTCCAAGTGAAGAGGCCCAGCAGCTCCAGCAGTGATGAATGGAAGTGAAATTTGTGTTTGAGTCACACCCGAAAGGTCTTTTTTGGCTTTTTCAGCAGCATCTTTCAAACGTTGAAGAGCCATTTTATCTTGGCTAAGGTCTACGCCATTTTCGTTCTTGAAGTCAGCAACTAACCAATCAATAATTTTTTGGTCGAAGTCGTCACCACCAAGTTTGTTATCACCTGCTGTTGCAAGTACGTCAAAGACACCGTCACCAAGTTCAAGAATAGAAACGTCAAATGTACCACCACCAAGGTCGAATACTAAGATTTTTTCATCTTTATCAGTTTTATCAAGACCGTATGCAAGAGCGGCTGCAGTTGGTTCGTTAACGATACGTTCTACTTCAAGACCAGCGATTTTACCAGCATCTTTTGTTGCTTGACGTTGAGCATCGTTGAAGTATGCAGGAACTGTGATAACAGCTTTTGTTACTTTTTCACCAAGGTAATCTTCAGCATAACCTTTAAGGTATTGAAGAATCATTGCTGAAATTTCTTGTGGAGTGTATTCTTTACCATTTGCAGACACTTTTTCAGAAGTACCCATTTTAGATTTGATAGAAAGAACTGTATCTGGATTAGTTACTGCTTGACGTTTAGCAGCGTCACCAACGATGATTTCACCGTTTTTGAATGAAACAACTGAAGGAGTTGTACGATTACCTTCTGGGTTTGCAATAATTTTTGATTCAGTTCCTTCAAGAACTGCAATGGCTGAGTTTGTTGTACCTAAGTCAATACCAATAATTTTAGACATATTTTATCCCTCTTTTTATGATTTATCTTTTTTTATTTCAGTTATAGTTTTATGACATTGCGGTCAAGTCTTTGCTAACGATTAGCTGTAAACAACAACCATAGCTGGACGCAATAGACGTTCGTGAAGTTTGTAACCCTTTTGAAGCACTTGAGCAATGCTATCTGCAGGATGTTCTTCATCAGCTGGAAGAGTTTGAACTGCCATATGCAAGTTGTGGTCAAAGTTTTCAACAATCACTTCTTCAACACCTTCTTCGTTAAGCGCACGAATCAAGCTGTCACGTGTCATTTCAAGACCTTTTTTCACATCATCTGTCAACCCTTCAACAGCAAGTGCTCTTTCCAAATTATCCAAACTTGGTAAAATTGCTTTGGCTAAATCTTGTGAACGGTATTTTTGCAATTGCTGACGTTCTTCATTAGCGCGACGTTGAATGTTTTGCATTTCAGCATGAGCACGAAGGTATTTATTTTCAAAATCTTCCGCACGCTCAAGTGCTTTTTGCAATTCTTCATTTTGAGCATCTTCTTGAGGCTGCTCTTCTACTTTTTCTTCAGTCACAACATCAGTGGCTTCAACTTCTTCTTGAAGTTCTTCGTTTTTAGTTTCTTCTGACACTATGTCCCTCCCTTATCTTTTTTATCAATTTAATTACTGAACTTAGTTGACCTCGTAATGATTACTATTGAGGTAACGATAATAATCACCAAGTTTCATCGCTAAAACACGCCCAATAACATTTACCAAGCTAACGCTTCTGCGATAATCCATATCAATCGGACCAATCAAGCTAAGAAGCCCAAATCCACGATAAGGAATCAGAAACTTATGTGTCAAAACAGTCACATTAGCTAGCGCTGCTTCTTGACTATCTGCAACCTGAACAGCCGCAATCTCATCTTCTTTCATTGAAGAGCGAAGAGCAGCCGCAACCCTTTGGTCATTATCTAAGAAACGATATGTTGCCAGATTAGCATAATCAAGTGAATTAACCTTACCAGTTACAAAAACCAACTCTTTAAACAATTCTGCGAAAATATAGTCGAACAAATCTAACACATTGTCTGTCACGGTAAAATATTTTTGCAAAATCTGCGGAATCTCTGTTCGTAACTTATAATGAATATCCAACACCGTTCGTCCAAGCAAACGCTCATCGACAATTTCTTTCAAAGTTACCAAATCTTTCAACATGAAGTTTTTAGGAATGGCAAATTGAATTGTCACAGGTTTGGATTCATCCAAGATTAAAACAGCTAGAGCATCATGACTCGATAATTGAACAATATCGAAAGCTGTAAGTTTTTGACGAGCTGGCTCAACATCCAAAATCACTGACGTGTAACCAGTCATATCAGCCAAAACCCGACTTGCTTTTTGTAGAATATCATCAAGTTTAAAAGCTTCAAAATCAAAAGCTTTGATGACCTGATAAATATCACGTTCATCGATACTATCAAGACTCAATGAATGCTCAACAAAATACTTAAAACCAGCAGCACTTGGCATTCGCCCACTTGACGTATGAGCCTTTTCAAGCAAGCCCAACTTTTCTAGCTTCGCCATATCGTTACGAATTGTTGCACTACTCGAGTCAATGGTTGCCTGTAAAGTCTTAGAGCCGACAGGTTCATGCGCCTGTGTAAATAATTCGACAATCAAATTCAAAATATCACTTTGACGTTGGGTAATCATAACCTCGCTCCTTTCTACATTTAGCACTCATACACCTCGACTGCTAATCTATGATTTTATTATACTCCTTTAAAAACGAGTGTCAAGAGAAAAACTCAAAAAATTAGCACTCTTTTTAGTAGAGTGCTAATTTTCTATTTATCAGACGCTGTTAAGTTGTTTTTTCAATAATAGCAATCAATTTCGTAGCATAGTCAGGGTCTGTACTGAATCCCATATCCTGCAACGATTGTGCTGGTTTTTTATAATCCGTATTAGACACTAAAATATCATACGCTCCATCACTTAATTTGCCAGATTGTAATAAATCAAAATAACCATAAATAGCAGCCGTCAAAGATTTATAAACCGCAAAACGACCCGTCTCAGTCTACCACTCATTAACAAAATAACTTTTATAAGTTAATTCTATCGCCGTTTGACCAACCTGTGCCTGCACCGCAAATAAATTATGATATTTTACTGCTAATAAATTCGTCCCATAATTTGATTCCAAAACAGCTTGAGCAATGATAATCGAAGGACGTACGCCATATGACGCTGCTACTTTTTGAATCGTCGAAGCAATTTCTTCAATAAACTCTGTTTGCGTATAAGAAACACTTTACTTCTTCGTAGCACTTGGCGTTGCATAGTGCAAGCAAAGCAAAAGAATTCCAACAAAAAAGATAAAAACAAAAGTCAAAAATTGTTTCAGAGAAAAGCGAGATTTCATCGATTATTCTCCTTCAATAAAGCCACATATTCTTCTAAGATTAAGTTGTTTTCTGTCATGTATTTAGCAGATTCAACACCAACATAGCGGAAATGCCAATCTTCGTAATCAACTCCCATTGAATTACTCTTACCTTCAGGAAAACGTAGAACAAAACCATATTCAGGAGCAATAGCTGCGACTTGCGCAACAACCTCAGCATCACTCTCATTCAAAGAATTTACCGTGCTCATATCAATAGCAAGTCCAGTCTGATGTTCACTAGCACCAACAGGCTGTGAATACGTCTTAACCAAATCCTCCGCCGCTTCTTGTGTTAAACTTGGATCAGCTGCCTTTTCTTGTGACACATAGGAATTAAATAATTCTTCTTGATAAGCCACACTTCGGTAGCCAGAAATCAAATGTTCACTGCTATCAATAGCTTGCGCTGCTGCCAAAAAGTTTCGAACATTATCAGCAATACGTGAATCCACATAGATATTATCAATTTGCGTTAAATCAGGATTCATTTCGGCTGTAATATTATCGCGATTAACTAAAACAAGCTCCCAATCACTCGATGAAACATCTGGCACCGTCGCTGATGCTGTTGAACTCGTTGAAGACTCAGAACTCACCAAGTTTGAACTATCCGTTGATGACTTTTGAGCATTTCCAGTCAATGATAATTTGTCACCTTGGACAAAAACAAAAATACCGACTATAAAAATTACAATAACTAACAACCCTAGGATAAGAATTGGTAAACTACGCTTTTTTCCCATTTTTTCTTTCTTCTAATATTTGCCTACCACGCAAACGATAACTAACATCGCCGATAGACTCTATTGTAAATTTTCCGTTTTCAAAACTAACAACGGAAACACTACCATTGTCCAACCCCAAACTTCTTGGCGTTGCGTGGTCAATTAACCACAAAAACGTTCCAATAGTCATGCCATGACTAACAACAATAGCATTTCCACCACCCAAGGCCTCGATTTTCTCAGCAATAGCAGTAAATCCCTCTAAAATACGGCTACTCAAAACTTCCCAAGTCTCAGCCCAACCAGCCGTATCGACTTGATAAATACCTGCCGCCATTTCTTGATAAGTCAACTTAGTCATATCCTTATCAAATACACGTGGCAACACACCATCAAAGAGCTCACCATCGTATCCGCCATCTAGGCTACCAAAACACCATTCGCGAATACGTTTATCACGAGTGTATGGGATATTTTCCTGTTGACATTCACGTAAAATAATCTCCATTGTCTGTAAAGTACGTCCACTATCGCTCGAAAACGCCTCCTTAAAAACAATTCCTGCATCTTTCAAACCTAGACCAAGCTCTTGAATTCCACGCTCACCATCAACAGTTAAAGGGCTATCACTCCAGCCTTGAGCACGACCAATCGTATTGAACATCGTTTTTCCATGACGAGCAATATACAATTTTGTTTTAACCATAACAGTTCCTCCCATACTTGATTCCTATAAAAATAGAGGTGTACGACAACAAAAATAATGATTTTTTTACTTTTTTCAGCTCTTTTATTATATCATATTTTTCAAAAGCTTCATCAGTTAACACATAGCTTTGATAAGCTGAAATCATTTTTTAAATTTAGGCAAAAAAATACCTAGGATAGCAACTTTGCTTATTCTAGGTAAATATTGAACAAAATAATTAGTTTTTAAAGCTATGAACAGGGGCAGGAATTTGACCACCACGTTTGATGAAATCAGCAGACGAATTATGGTTAACACGCATCACTGGTGCAGCACCAAGAAGTCCACCAAATTCAATCATATCTCCTTCTTTACCTTTAGGAATAATACGAACAGCTGTTGTTTTTTGATTAATAACACCAATAGCAGCTTCATCAGCAATCATAGCAGCAATTGTTTCGTGCGGAGTATCCTCAGGAATAGCAATCATATCCAAACCAACAGAACAAATAGCTGTCATTGCTTCAAGTTTTTCCAAGTTAAGTGAGCCATTTTGAACAGCAGCAATCATACCTTCATCTTCAGATACAGGAATAAAAGCACCAGACAAACCACCAACTTGGTTACAAGCCATAATACCGCCTTTTTTAACTTGGTCATTTAAAAGTGCAAGCGCTGCAGTTGTTCCATGAGTACCAACTGCTTCAAGTCCCATTTCTTCAAGAACACGAGCGACAGAATCCCCAACAGCTGGTGTAGGAGCGAGTGAAAGGTCAACAATACCAAATTTAACCCCTAAACGTTCACTAGCCATCTGACCAACTAATTGACCGATACGAGTAATTTTGAAGGCTGTTTTCTTAACAGTTTCAGCAACAACATCAAAGCTTTCACCACGAACTTTTTCAAGAGCACGTTTGACAACACCAGGACCAGAAACACCGACATTAATGACAACATCCGCTTCACCAACACCATGGAAAGCTCCAGCTATGAAAGGATTATCTTCAACCGCATTAGCAAATACAACTAACTTAGCTGCACCTAAATCAGACAATTCAGCAGTTTCTTTAATCACACGTCCCATGTCAGCAACGGCAGTCATATTAATACCAGATTTTGTTGAGCCAATATTAACAGATGAACATACTTTTTCTGTTTCAGCAAGAGCACGAGGTATAGAATTAATCAAAATTTCATCGCCTTTTTGGTAACCTTTTTGAACCAAAGCAGAGAAACCACCGATGAAATCAATACCAATTTCATGTGCAGCATTATCCAAAACATGTGCAAGTGGAAGATAGTCTGTCGCATCAGTTGCAGCTCCAATAATTGAAATTGGTGTAACTGAAACACGTTTATTTACAATTGGAATACCTAATTCAGCCGCAATTTCATCTCCAACAGCTACCAAAGAACCAGCTTTTTTCGACAACTTTCTCATAAATCTTATCTGCAGCCTTATTAATATCTGGATCAATACAATCAAGAAGAGAAATTCCCATTGTAATGGTACCAACATCAAAATTTTGTTCCTCAATCATCGCAATGGTTTCAGTAACTTGTCTAATATCCACAGCTAGCCTCCTTAAATATTGTACATAGCATCAAAAATCGCTGCGCTTTGAATGTTAATTTTGACATTGAGCGTGTCACCATATGCTTCAAATTCAGAGCGTAATTTTGTGAAATCTTGTTTTTCATCAAATGAGACAACAGCCATCATTGTGAAGAAATCATCCAAAACAGTTTGAGAAATATCATCAATATTCAAACCAAACTCAGCAATTTTTGCTGAAACACTTGCTACAATACCTGCTTTATCTTTTCCTACAACAGTAATAATTGCTTTCATGAGAAGCCTCCAAAACTAATATTTGTTCAATTTCACCATAATTTTCAGAAAAATTCCATTTAATTCGGATACGAATTCATCAAAAAGCGAATTATTTTTGGCATTTTTAAAAAAATATTCATGTTTTAAAATTCTATTTGCTATTTTTCCCTAAACTCGTTAAAGAAGGGCTCAATTTGAGTTAGAAAAGCCTTCTTGCCCTCGAAGCGTTCCCCTCGCATCACCTTCGCTAATTTCTCTCGTGCCCCTACTCCCAGTCGCTGCTCAACCGCCTGCAGCCGCTCTTGATAAGCCACATAATCCGCCAGATCCAGAAAGCTTGCTTGCGCCAAACAATGCCCCACGTCACTAATCTCCTCATATGGCAGCTGATTAAACTTACGTTTCAAACTCTCTTGATGGCGAATCACATCCTTGAGATAGTTGGAAAACTTCGTTTTAAAATAGGCATAAAGAGACAAGTCATCCTGCAACAAATCTGGCTTTTCTTGCAGGAGACGGAACAGAACCACCCGTCCCTCTTGTAACCAATCATCATAGTCCCATAATTTGACAAAATAGTGACGACGCAACTTAAGCACAATCGGTTTGACCTTTTCAAAATAGCTTTCAAATGTTTCCATCATTTTCAAATCTCCTTGACAGTTAGTTTCCCTTACTTAAAAGGTAATCCCATTATAAAAAGGAAAGCGCAAAAAGACCATGACATTTTTGTCATGGTCACAAAAGTGCTTATGAAGTAAGAAAAAAAACAACAGCCTCAACTGTTGTTACCGTCTTCTTTACTCCGCCAGTAGGACTCGAACCTACGACATCATGATTAACAGTCATGCGCTACTACCAACTGAGCTATGGCGGATAAAAGCTAAGCGACTACCATATCTAACAGGGGGCAACCCCCAACTACTTCAGGCGTTCT
>ERZ1034949.542-NODE-542-length-23946-cov-17.143192_pt1 | contig 23946 bp, 27 predicted proteins | sample MGYA00520590_ERZ1034949 | MGnify/ENA primary metagenome ERZ1034949 (study PRJEB33766, sample SAMN09781752) | gut metagenome | biome: gut microbiome | host: Homo sapiens | place: Madagascar | study: EMG produced TPA metagenomics assembly of the PRJNA485056 data...
GTTAAGGAATGAATAAAATTTTAAAAAGTTTAATTTTATTGTTTGTGTTTATGTCGGTTACTTCTGCATCTGAAGCAAAACTTAATCTGTTTCAGCAGCCGCGCTATGTGCCTGATTTAAGTTTTTACGGCGATAGCGGTAAACCTTATAAACTGAAAACTTTTGGCGCTGATTTGCTTGTGGCCGTTGTTTGGTCCAGACGCTGCGGTCCTTGTTTGGCAGATTTAAAACCGCTGAATGATTTTGCTTTAGCTACGGCGGATAAGGGAATCAGAGTTATTTTGATTTCTCCAGACGGCGAATGGAAAAGCTATGATGAGAAACGAGCATTTCTGAAAAAATTCGGCGCACCGAATCTGGTTAGCTATTTGGATAAAAAAGCCGGTTTTATGGATGGCATGGGGATTATGGTTACGCCGACTGCTTTACTGGTTAACCGCGAAGGACTTGAAGTGGGACAGGTTACAGGTGCCGTGCAATGGAATAATCCAAAAGTCATAGATTATATGGTAAAGTTGAAAAATCGTCTTTAGTTTATGAATTTTATTGCCGCAAATCCGCCGATTAACAGTAATAAAAAAACAACTGAAAGCCATCCCAGATTTTTTTCTATAAATTCGCGCATGGTTTCGCCGTATTTTTTCAATAGCCACGCCACTAAAAAGAATCGCATGCCGCGGGCAATGACTGAAGCTATGGTGAAAACTGCCAGATTCATGTGTACCAATCCGCTGGCAATGGTTATTATTTTGTATGGGAAAGGCGTTATGCCTGCACCAAAAACAATCCATGCTCCATGTTGATTGTATAGCTCTTGAAACGAGTTGAACTTTTCAAGATAGCCGTAAAAATTCAAAATAGGCTCGGCTATCAGTTGGAAAAAATAAAAACCTATGGCATAACCCAAATATGCGCCGATAACGCTGCCTACTGTGGCTATTCCGGCAATTTTCCAGGCTTTTTGCGGAGTTGCTAAAATCATGGGAATCAGCATTACATCAGGTGGAATCGGAAAAAAAGAACTTTCAATGAATGAAACGGCAAAAAGCCAATATATCGCAGCATTGCCTTTTGAAAGAGAAAATACAGCATCATAAGTTTTACGCACAAATTTATTAAACCACATAAAAGTTCCTTTGATAAAATAAAATATATCAAAGAATTTACTGTAAAAATTTTCGGATTTCAGCAATATCATGATGTCTGTCCACATAAAAAATATGAGGATGGCTTATTAAACGCGGTATAGGTGTAAAATGTTGACCATATTCGACACATATTATATTAGGCGTGTTTTTTTGCAGATATTGTTGTGCTGCTTCTGAAGAATGCACTTCAAAACAGTTGTTGTCGTTAAGTTCGGGAATCAACCCGCAGAAACTTTCATCATCGGGTGAATATTTGTTGAGGAGCATGATTTGATGCCGCTTACTGCCGAGACTGTAACTTTCTAAAATGTTCAGCAGTTTTTGGGCAGAATCATCTTCTGTAATATAATGAGCGGCTTGGATGTTGGGTTCTAGTTTCAGCTTTTGCGGTTTTAAGATAATCAGCGGAAAAGAGTTGCGCTGTTTGCTAAGCTCATATAATAAAGCAAGAGCCGCTTTGTCGTTATGATGAATCGTGACCAGCAAAGCATCTATTTTTAGCTCTTTAATGTAGTTTAGCAGATGGAAAAGATTGTTTGTGCCAAAACTTTTAATGTGCCTTTTTTCTAAAATCCGCCGCAAAATTTTCAGATTAAGACTGCTGCGGTCAAAAATAACAATATATCCTGATTTGTTGTTTTCCATATCTTTTCTCCATGTGTTGAAAAAAAAGATATAATCATCTGATATAAAAATTAAAGGCGGTGATGCTGTAATAAATAGGCGTCAACGGTGTTTGACAGCAGCATGGCAATTGTCATGGGGCCTACGCCGCCCGGAACGGGGGTGATTGCTGCTGCTTTGTCTTTTACGTCATCAAAATCTATATCGCCGCAAAGTTTGCCGTTTTCGCGGTTTATGCCGACGTCTATCAGAATGGCGTTTTCTTTTATCCAATCAGATTTAACAAGTTTGGCGACACCGCATGCCGCAACTAAGATATCGGCATGGGAAGTTAATTCTTTTATTTTTCTGGTTTGGGCGTGGGTTATGCTGACCGTGCATTCTTGATTTAGCAACAAAGTGGCAAGAGGACGTCCAACAATCAACGATGCGCCGATTAACACAACATTTTTTCCGCTTAAATCAGGGGTGACGCTTTTAATCAGCTGCATAACGCCTAAGGGTGTGGCTGCAATAAAATATGGTTTTTCATTGTTTTGCAGCATACCTGTGTTGTAGGGATGAAAACCGTCCACATCTTTTAAAGGAGAGATGGCGTTGATAATGCGGTTGGTGTTAAGATGCTTTGGCAACGGAAGCTGCACTATGATTCCGTTTATCTGCGAATCGGCGTTGAGTTGTGCGATGATTTCCAGCAATTTGTTTTCTGAAGTATCTTCGCTCAGATGGAACAGCCTAGATGTTAAACCTATTTGAGAAGCGGCTTTTTGTTTGTTTCTGACATAAATAAGGCTTGGCTCGTCATTGCCGACCAAAACAATGGCAAGCTGCGGAGCAGAAGGCAAAGAGGCAATTTTTTGCTTGAGTCTTTCGCAAATGTCAGCAGCGATTTTTTTCCCATCTATAATTTGCGCCGTCATTTTTATTCCTTTATCAAATTAGTTAATTTTAACGTAAATTCCGCAGAAGGCAAAACATTTATGCGTAACTTTTTCAGGTGGTCTGTATCTCCGCTGACTAAAGTTATTTTATTTTTAGCAATCTTTAGGGTTTGTGCCAGCAACACGGTCAAAGCTTTGTTAGCTTTACCTTTTTCGGGAATGGCAGTAACGCAGCATTTTAGAAATTCCAGTTTGTTTTCATCACAAAATATTCCGCGGAAACCATTAAAAGAGGCTCCGGGGGCGAGTTTTATGCGTAACAGATAACTTTCTTTTTCTGTGCTGAAAAAACTCATTGCATATACTGTTCAATCCAACGGCTGAAATGAGTTATGAACGAGCCGATAAACGCAATGCAAAGCAGCAATACGTATGGAGCAATGTCATATCCGGCAAAAGGCGGAACTTTGGAGCGAATATATTTATAGGCCGGTTCAGTCAGCAATTTCAAAATCTGCATGAATTTTTCGGCATATTTATTGTGGACTGTCATCAATTTGTAGTGCAGCATCCAGTACAAAATAACATCAACGGCAACGATTTTGAAATAAATTCCGACAACCGCGCTTAAAATATCAAGTACAGGCATAAGAAAAAGTCCGATAATTCCCATTTATTTTTTCTCCTATAAACATATTAGCGGTTAGATTTTCCGCTTTCATAATTTTCTTCTAACATATTAAAACGGTTGCTGTCAAATCTTCTTTTTTGCAATGCTCCGCGCAGTTCTGTTATTCTGCCGCCTATGTTGTCAAATAAAGTGCTGCTTTTACCTATATTGGAACTAAACATGGCGCTCAAATTATTTGAGTTAAGGGCATCAGCAGTACGGGTTTCGCGCCGCAGCTGCAAAAGCATCATCCGTTTCAGCCAATTGTCAAAAGAGTAATCTTCGGACAAATCTTCATCGTCATCATGACTTATGCCTAAATTTTCTTTTTCTTTTGGACTTATGGTATATCCATAGCCGAGGCTTTGCAGCGATTTCAGCATTTTATAAATAAGTTTTGCCTGTTCATAATCGCGCACATCGGTGTTTACCGCGACAGCATCTTTAGTGTACAGTCGGATAAGGTCGTTCAGTTCGCGCAAGCTTCTCACTTTATAAATAAGTTGTCTGATGAGTTCGGAATCCTCTGAAAAACGGCATGATTCCAGCAATGCCAAAAGAGTGAATACCTGAAATTCTTTTTTATTTATTTTATCCAAAAAATTATTGCGCTCTTTGTAATCTTCTTCGGTTATGTAGCCGTCATTCATATGTTTTATGGTTTTCAGGGCTGATTCGAGTAAATCATGATAACGCTCATCAAACGGTTTTTCTTCATTTTCGCCATTTAGCCGCGGTTGCAGTTCTTTTATTATTTCGGCGCGCGAATATTGAAGGTTGCCGACATTTATAGAATCTGATTTCGGAGATAAAATAAGTTCGCGCAGAACGTCATGCGCCGCCGATTTATCCAACTGCGGATAGCATTCTTGCACAACCTGATACAGCGAATCAAAATATTTCCCGTCTTGATATGGAAACATCAATCTTTTTCCTCAAAAATTATTTTAGCTTGTTCCAGCCAAATAATGTGGTCGATAATCCAATTGCTGATTTGTTCTATTTTTTCAAGCTCAACCCCCATCGCTAAGCCGATTTTGCCGATTATCAATGTTTCATTATCAGAAAGAATATTGTCTATGTGTGAAAGCATGCACATTTCTCTTATAAGCTCTAAAGCTAAGTGGCGGTTTTTTAGGTTTGCCGCATCTTTTATAACCTTTTCGGTATCTTGCCCCTCTATAATATCAGAAATATTATCTATACCATGCGAAACGGCCGCTTCGGTGATGAATTTCAATTCATCGTTATCAAAACTGCCATCAGCTCCGGCAACGGCAATCAGCGCTTCAAAAAAAATGCGTTTTTCTTCGGTGCTTGCCGAATCCAAATATGAAGGTAAAATCTCTCTAATGCCGTCCATAACAGCCCTCCTCATGTTAAACTGTCATTTATGTTAATAAAAATATGTTAATTTTTCAACAAAAAAAGTGTTTGTAAAAAATTAAACTTTGGCGTACATAATAAAGTCATATTTTAACAATTTTATGGAGACGCCGTGTCTAAAAAATATTTTATCAAAACTTTCGGTTGCCAGATGAATGTTTATGATTCATCTCGCATTGCCGATATGCTGAAAAACGAAGGCTATGAAGAAGCAAAAAAACAAGAGGACGCTGATTTAGTGCTGTTCAATACCTGTCATATCAGGGAAAAAGCGGCGGAAAAATTATTTTCTGATTTAGGACGCGCTCGTGAAATCGCGTCTGAACGTTTGGAAAACGGTAAAAAAACAGTAATAGGCGTTGCCGGCTGCGTGGTTCAGGCCGAAGATGAGCAAATTGTTAAACGCGCGCCGTTTGTGGATTTTGCCGTTGGTCCTTTGATGTATTATAAAATTCCGCAGATGCTGAAAGAAATAGAACATAAAAAAGGTCATGCCGGTTTGCTTGATACGGAGTTTTCCGCTGACAGCAAATTTGACTTTTTGCCGGAAAATAAAGCGCAAGGAGCTTGCTCTTATTTGGCGGTGCAGGAAGGGTGCAATAATTTTTGCACTTATTGCGTGGTGCCGTATACTCGCGGCGCCGAATATTCGCGTCCGGTCGCCGAAGTGCTGAAAGAGGCAAAACGTTTGATTGCCACAGGTACTCTGGAGCTAAATTTGCTTGGGCAGAATGTGAACTCATATCACGGCGAAGACGAAAACGGCAAAGAACGTGATTTTGCTTATTTGTTGAGAAGAGTCGCAGAATTGGAGGGTTTGAAACGCCTGCGTTACACTACTTCATATCCGGCTGATGTAAATGATGATTTGATTTTATGTCACCGTGATTTGAAAGTTTTGATGCCTTATTTGCATTTGCCGATTCAATCCGGTTCTGATAAAATTTTAAAAGCAATGAATCGGCGCCACACTTCCGGCGATTATTTGCGAATCGTGGAAAAACTGCAAAATGCCAATCCGGATTTGCGAATGTCTTCAGATTTTATTGTCGGTTTTCCGGGAGAAACTGACGAGGATTTTCAGGCGACTTTAGATGTGGTAAACCAAGTGAAATATATTCAGGCGTTTTCATTTAAATATAGTCGTAGAGCAGGTACTCCGGCGGCGATTATGCCGAATCAGGTAGAAGAAAAAATTAAAAAAGAACGTTTGGATGTTTTGCAGACGTTGCTGTTTTCTTATCAAGAGGCGTTTAATAAATCTTGCGTGGGCAAAGTTATGCCGGTGCTGTTTGAGCAAAAAGGCCGCCATAAAGGGCAGCTAATCGGGCGTACACCGTATATGCAAAACTTGCATATTGAAACGGAAAGTGCTAATATAAATAAAATTATAGATGTGGAGGTTACCGAAGCCACCACAAACTCTTTAAGCGGAAAGGAGATTTAGTCATGGCTGAAATTTGTTTTGAACTGTTTAACAATCAACTTGTGCAACAGCTGGTGGGGGCGGCAGATTCAAATTTGCGTCTGATTGAAAAAATGCTGAATGTAGAAATTTTGAGCTTTGGCAATCAAATTACGGTTAAAGGTGCCGCTAGTGATGTTGAAAGCGCTAAAAATGCTATTGAGCTGCTTTATAATAAAGTGAGCCGCGGTATTGAAATCGGCGAGCAAGAAGTAAAAGCCGCGGTGCGTATGAGCGGAGAATGCCATACAGAAGATGATAAGCAGAACTTAAATGATATTGTGTTGAAAACGAAAAAACGCTATATCTATCCGCGTTCGGCCACCCAGGCTAAATATATTCAGGAAATGATGAAAAACGAACTGGTGTTTGGATTGGGTCCTGCCGGTACGGGTAAAACTTATTTGGCTGTGGCGCTGGCTGTTTCTATGATGCTTGAAGGTACGATTGATAAAATCATTCTGTCACGTCCGGCGGTGGAAGCCGGTGAAAATCTGGGATTTTTGCCAGGGGATTTGAAAGAAAAAGTCGACCCGTATCTGCGTCCGCTGTATGACGCTTTGTATGAAATGCTGCCGGCAGAGCAGGTAGATAAAAAGTTGGCGCTGGGTGAGATTGAAATTGCTCCGTTGGCGTTTATGCGCGGACGTACTTTGGCAAATTCGTTTGTGATTTTGGATGAGGCGCAAAACACTACGCCGATGCAGATGAAAATGTTTTTAACCCGTTTAGGTGAAAACTCACGCATGGTTGTGAACGGCGACTTGAGTCAGGTAGACTTGCCGCGCGGTGTGATTTCCGGTTTGCGCGATGCTTTGGATACTTTACGCAATGTGCCGAATATTTCTTCGGTGACATTCAGCTCCAATGATGTTGTGCGTCATGGTTTGGTGGCTAAAATCGTTCAAGCCTATGAAGAAAAAAGCAAAAAGCTGCAAGAAGAACATGATTGATAGTTTTTTGAATTTAGATGTTGAAGATAACCGCTGGAGTTCGGCGGTTTCTCAAATAGAAAAAGTATCGGAAGATGTCAAAAACGCCGTGTTCGCTTATGTGGCTGAACATACCGAATCGGAAGTTTTACACGCGGATTTGCCGATTATTGTAAACGTATGTTTAAGCAGCGATGAGCGTGTGCATGCTCTAAATAAAGAGTTTCGCGGCATGGACAAGCCGACTAATGTTTTGTCTTTTGCCAATGTGGATTTTGAGGGTTTTGCGCAAGAGCGTGATTTGTATCAGGAAATTGAGCTGGGAGATATTATCATCGCTTTTGAAACTATGCAGAAAGAAGCCGATATTGAAGGAATTTCTTTGCATGACCACTATTGCCATTTACTGGCGCATGGTTTGCTGCATTTGCTGGGGTTTGACCATCAAACAGAAGATGAAGCCGAATATATGGAAGGTTTTGAGATAGAAATTTTGCAGTCTATGGGTATTGCGAATCCGTATAAGGAAGATTAAGTGGCAAAACTAAAAGCAATATGGCAAAAAATTTGCGAAGCGGCAGCGCGGAGATATAAAACTTCGGCGCTGCTGTTTGGTTTGTTGCTGGTTGCCGCTTTGCCGCCGTTTTATCATACATGGGCGGCGTTTGCTGCTTTTTGCGGTGTGTTTGCCTTGAGTCAGGGGCAAAATTCTGTAAAACGTTTGTCGGCTATCGGGTATTGGTTTGGTTTCGGTTATTTTTCCGCCGGATTTTATTGGGTTGGCAACGCGCTTTTGATAGACGCGGCCAAAACAGGTTGGATGTATCCTTTTGTTTTGCTTTTGGGCGGCGGATTTTTTGGTTTGTTTACGATTTTTCCGTTTGCGCTGATGAAATTCGGCAAAACCCAATTCAGTAAAATTTTACTTTTTGCCGCCGGCTGGTTTTTAAGCGCTGAGTGGCTGCGCAGCGTGTTTTTGACTGGTTTTCCGTGGAATCCGCTCAGTTCGGTGTTGGCGTTTAATCCGCTGTGGCTGCAAACTTTGGCGTGGTGGGGAACTTATGGTTTATCTATGCTGATTGTGATTATCGCGACGCTGCCGGCGGTTTGGCTGATTAAACCTAGCAAACGCAATATATTAGCGCCGTTTTGCTCTTTGCTGCTGATTTTGGGGCTATACATATACGGCGATTTTGCTTTAGTGCAATGGGGTAAATTAAACGTTGGAGAGCAAATTCGCGTGCGTTTGGTACAGCCGAGCATTCCGCAAACTATGAAATGGAGCCGCGACGCGGTTGAAAATAATTTTGCGCAATATATTGATTTAAGCCGCGCCGAAGGACTGGAAAATATTGATTTTGTTATTTGGGGAGAAACAGCCTCGCCGTTTAATTTGGCTTATGATTTAGAACATAGGGTTATGGCGCAGGAAGCTGTGCCGCCCACAGGCTATTTGTTGGCGGGAATGTTGCAGGACGGCTACGACACAAACACCGGCGACTATTTATTATATAATTCTCTGGCGGCGATGGATTATTTTGGACAAATTCATGATATATACAGCAAAAACCATTTAGTTCCGTTTGGGGAATATATTCCGCTCAGGCAGTATCTTCCCAAATGGATAAAACCATTGACAAATATGGTGGGGCAGTTTGCCAAAGGGGAAAAATATCAGACCATAAAACTGGATAGCTATGCCGAATTTGCTCCGCTTATTTGTTATGAAGTCATCTTTTCCGGACAAATTGTGCGTAAACAAAATAAGCCTAAATGGGCGGTGGTGCTGACAAACGATGGTTGGTATGGTGTCAGCGCCGGTCCTTATCAGCATTTGACCGCGGCACAGATGCGAGCGGTTGAAGAAGGAATTTCGGTTGTCCGCAGCGCAAACAGCGGAATCAGCGCCGTGATAAATCCCTATGGAAAAATAACCTCGAAAATCGGTTTGGCAGAGCGCGGCTATGTTGACGACACAGTAAAAATCAGCATGTCGCATGACACATTGTTTGGGCAATATGGAAATATGGTTCCGTTGGGGCTTGCTGTATTTTTGCTTTTGCTTGCTGTTTTTATAAATTGCGTTTTACCTGAAAGTTTTAAACGTATTGCAAAGCAATAAATTTTGGTACAATTACTTGACAAAATAATAAGAAAGATGTATATAATTAAATACATATTTTATTATTAACTTTAATTTTTCTTATTATGTTTATTCCAAATGTGTTATTTAGTGTTAATCGTTCCATTCCTGTGGGACAGCGTCGTGCGTATATTAAAAGAATTGACGGAAAAACTTATATCGGAACAGATATTCTTTCCGGCGATTTTTTGTTAGCTGATGGCAGTTATTCGGCATCTACCGTTTTTCAGCAAGAACGCGGTGTTTTTATTGGTGTAGATGACAAGTATATTGAACTCTCATCTATTTCTGATGGCGTATTTACCCGCGAAGAAGCTCTTGAGTGGTGCAAGTCTAATGGAGCTGTTTTGCCTGGTATTGCTGATTTGCAGCTTATTAACAGTCAGGTTGCAGCGGCTATCAACAACAGTTTACGCCAGATTGGATTGGAGAAATCTCTCTTGTCTAATGACGCGGCTACGGAGTTTTGGTCTAAGGAAAGTCTCGAAAACCAGGGGAATGCCGCACATCGCCGCATTTTGCTTATTAAGCAGGCTATCGGCCTCAACAAATGCGAGTTTCCTAAGTTGGACGGCCCGGTTAACATCAGAAAGGCGTTTTTGCCGGATGTAATTCTGGTTCGACAGAGTTTTGATGATTCGTTCTGGATTTTACAGCAAATCGCCCGAGACTATTTTTATATTCTGGAAAGTCAGGTGCATAATAGTCCGGAACAGTATGAGAATTTTGATAACGGCAATGTTCACTTGGAAGGTGCCTGCCTTGTTGTCGAAAATCCTGTTGGTGAAGTGTATACGGATAACGGACGTCAGTTTATTAAAACTGAAAAGGATTATTTCCGCCGCGAACACAGCGCTCTTTATACTAAAATCGGTGTAAATTATGACTGTTGGCCGGTACAGGTAGCTAAAAAGTAACATTTATACAAACTTAAAAGAACAGCTTTCATTTTAGTGTGAAAGCTGTTTTTTATAACATAACAAAAGGCGTGCATAAAACATCGTTGCAATGCATTCATAAACGCTATAGCCAAATCGGCAGGCTTATCTGAAATAAATTGTTGAAACAAACAGCTTTTCTGTTATAATTAACCTGTTTATCAATAGGTTGGGAGACTTTGTTATGTTTACTGAAAAATGGAATTATCGATTTTTGAAATTGGCGGAATTGGTTGCCGGTTGGTCTAAAGACCCTTCTACCCAAACCGGAGCGGTTGTTGTGGGGCCGGATAAGGAAATCAGAGCAACCGGATATAACGGATTGGTGCGTGGAGTGGATGACGATATTCCGGAACGCATGGAGCGGCCGACTAAATATGATTTTTTTGAACATGCTGAACGTAATGCCATATATAATGCGTGTCTGACCGGCACACAATTGAAGGGATGCACTATTTTTTGTACGCTCACGCCATGTACCGACTGCGCTCGCGCCATTATTCAGGCGGGTATAAAAGAAGTTATAACCTATGAATATAAAACATCGGAAAATGACCCTAAAAATACTTGGAGAGATAAACTGAATTATTCATCTCAGATGTTTGCCGAAGCAGGCGTGGCTTATATTGAACTGCCTCGCGAAAAATAATTTATTTCAGATTGTTACCCCCTTTAAATTTTAAGAAGAGGCAATATATATGTAACCGATTAAATTTTTGCTTAAAGCCACAAGGAGGTAGAAGAATGAAAATTTTGATTGCTGATGACTGTCCGCTGTTTTGCGATGGCTTGAATTTACGGCTTTTAGAAATTTTTCCAAATACCGTCACAGAACAAGTGTCCGGTTTTGCGGATACTATAAAATTTCTGCAAAAACAGCGGGATGTCAGTTTGTTGATTTTGAACGCTGAAATGCAGGATATGCCGTGGCACGAGGCTCTAAAAGAAATTCGCAGTCTTACAAAAGCAAAAATATTGGTTATCTCGACTTTTGCCGACGCCAGAACCCTTAAAATGATTTTAGCCGCCGGTGCCGACGGATACCTTTCAAAATGCGCCGAAACAGAAGAATTGACACGCGCGCTTAAACTTGTTGCCAATGGCGAAACATATATGCCGCAGAATTTGGAAAATGTTATTCCGATTAACACGCTCGGTTCTAAAAATATTGGTTTGAAAACATTGACAAATCGTCAATCTCAAGTTTTGGATTTGATTGCGCAGGGTAAATCAAATAAACAAATAGCTTATGATATGGGAGTTTCCGAATCCACCGTAAAATTACATATAAACGCGCTGCTCCGCACTTTGCATGTCAGTAATCGCACGCAGGCGGTGGTTACAGCGCAAAAAATGGGAATTATTTAGAGTTGTTTTTATCTTCGGAATCTTTTTTGGATTTTAATTGTCCGCAAGCCGCCAAAATATCCTGTCCGCGGGCAACTCTTACCGGAGCGGCAAAACCGGCTTTTTCCAGTTCTCTGGCAAAAGCATGAACGCGGTTATTTGAACTTGGTGTAAAACAGCATCCAGGCCACGGGTTGAACGGTATCAAATTAAAACCGGCTTTAAGCTTATATTTTTTCATTAAAGCTATAAGTTCCCGTGCGCAGTCTAAACTGTCATTTATGTTATCTAATAAAAGATATTCAAAAGTTATATATCTGCTACCGTCACCGTTTTGATATGAACGGCAGGCTTCCATAATTTCTTCAATAGGGTAGCGATTGTTGATTGGCATAATCTGCGAGCGGATTTCATTATTCGGAGCGTGCAGCGACACGGCAAGCCGTACGCCGGTTTGTTGCAGAGCCGGTAAAATCTTAGGCGCTATGCCGGAAGTTGACATGGTTACGCGACGCCGAGAAATTGCGATTCCGTCACCATCGGTTAAAATTTGCAGAGCTTTTATGGTATTTTCCATATTGTGCAGCGGTTCACCCATTCCCATAACTACAATATTGGACAGATAACGGACTTCATTGGTTGGACTTGGCCATTCTCCGTAAGTATCGCGGGCGACCATAAATTCACTTACAATTTCTCCGGCTGTTAGATTGCGTGTCAATTTTTGACTTCCGGTGTGGCAGAATCTGCATCCTACTGCGCAGCCGACCTGGGTCGAAATACAAACAGCGCCGCGGTCTTCTTCGGGAATATAGACCATTTCAACTCTTTGGCCGTCTTTAAATTCCAGAAGCCATTTGCGAGTTTTGTCGGAGGACAGTTGTTCGGTTATAATTTTTGGGCGGCTGATGGTAAAATTGTCGGCTAATTTTTGGCGTAGGTCTTTAGAAAGATTGCTCATTTTGGCAAAATCAATTTCGCCAAAATAATAAAGCCATTGCCATAGCTGCTTAGCTCGAAAGGGTTTTTCTCCGATAGCTGTCAGCACATCTTGCAATTCTTTTTTGCTGAGACCAATGAGTTCCGTTTTTTCCGTCATGATTATTTTTTCTTGCATTTAGCTGAAATTGCTTGATAGGCGCTGGAAAAACCTTTTAAAGAATAAGTATCTTTTGTGGTGGTGCCACGGCTTGATTTTCCGTCTACAATCATTCTTTCTCCGCGTTTCATGGCGGCAATAATGTTTCGGTCTTCTTGCGAGCTGACCATCCAGCCTTTAGAGCCTTCGGTGAAAGTGTTTTTAAATGTTTTGTCGCCGATTTTAATTATAAAAGGAGCTTTGGTGTCAAAGCTATAGCCTGCAACAAAGCTTACTTCATCAAAAGTCTTTTCTGCCGGACGATGAGTGATGATTGTATATATATCTCCGCGTTTGGTATATTTGCCTTCGTCTTTTTTTGGAGTGGAGGACATGTAGCAAATCAGATTGCCGCGGTCATTATATGTCCAAGCGGTCCAATCGCCGTATTCGCCTAAAACCTTTGGCATTTCTGCAGCGTTTGCCGTTCCGCCAAGTATCAAAATACTCAAAACTAATAAATACTTTAACATTCTTTTTATCCTTTTAAGCTTAAATTTTGCTTGGATTGTAGCAAAAAATTATATATAAACTATTAAAATTTACAAAAAAATACAAGAGGAATTTTTAAGTTATGATGAAGCCTAATTTTTTAGATATGTCAAAATTGCTTAAATCTGAGCGGATTTATCGTTTGTTTGATGCGGTGGAAACCCACGGAGGTACTTTGCGTTTTGTCGGTGGTGCCGTGCGTGATACGCTGGCAGGAAGACATAATGATTTTGATTTGGATTTGGCTTCGGATTTGTCTCCGGATGAGTTGGTGGAAGCATGTCAGGATTATGGCATAAAAACAATTCCTGTGGGGCTGAAGTTTGGCACAGTCGGTGTTATTATGGATAATCAGGTGCTGGAAGTGACTTCTTTGCGGAAAGACATAAAAACCGACGGCCGTCATGCAGAAGTCGAATTTACAGATGATTGGAGTGTTGATGCTTCACGCCGCGATTTGACAATTAACGCAGTATATGCCGATTTATACGGCAATGTGTTTGATTATTATAATGGTATAACAGATTTGGAAAACGGAGTTGTACGTTTTATAGGCAATCCAGATGAGCGAATTAAAGAAGACTATCTGCGGATTATGCGTTTTTTCCGATTTTATTCTATTTTCAGCAAGCAAGCTATAAATAAAGACGCTCTCAAAGCCTGTGTTAATAATAAAGACGGATTGCGTACTCTGTCTATTGAACGGGTGCGCGATGAATTGTTTAAACTCTTGGTGACGCCGCGCGCGGCAGAAACTATGCAAATAATATTTGACAATGATATCTTGAGCTATTTTTTGCCAAGTAAATCAATCCATATAAAAGCTTTGCATAATTTGACAAAGTTGGTAGAAGATATGAAATATGAAGGTAATTTTCTGCGCCGCTTGTTTGTTTTGTATCAGCCAAATGCTTCAGAAGCCGAAAATATTGCGCGGACTCTGCGTTTTTCTAAAAGGCAAAAGGATAACTTTGTCAACTGGGCAAAAATAAATTTAATGCCGGAAAATATTTTAACTTCATGCCAGCGTTTGCGTTTTATCTATCGTTACGGCAAGAATTTTTGTTTGGATAAAATTTTGCTAACCGCCGCCATATATGAGATTGACAGCGAAAAAACCGCAAACGTGCTGCAAGAAGTTGAAAACGCGATAGTTCCCATATTTCCGTTGCGCGGACGTGATTTAATAGAGCATAAAATTGCTTTTGGCGAAAAAATCGGTCAGGTACTGGCGTTGCTTGAACAGCAATGGATTGACAGCAATTTTAATTTGACTCGTGATGAACTTTTAGAATTTGCTAAAAAAACAGTTTGACTTTATTTGAACTCTGCTGACAGGTTCCGCCGTTGTTAATTTCGGCACGGCGAGCTCCTGAGCCGTTTTGACACATAAAGCATGTCGCTCCGTCCAAGCCTTCAAAAACTATATAAAAACCGCCATCAGAATCCGGGGCAATATCCCAGTTCAGACCGGAAAAACCATTGAATGAGGGAAGGGAGTTTTTACTCAAGCCGCTGTAATCGCCAAAATATGAAGTTTGAACCTCGGCAACTAAAGCGCCTAAATCCTGCTGAAAACGCATTTTGTTCAGGGCGCCCTGTCCTCTGGCAACGGAGCGATATCCTTCATTTGAAATTTCTCCATCTATTATCAAAGCTCCGAGAGTGTCGCTCATTTGCGCAGAAGCGTTTCCTCCGAGCAAACACAAAACAGACAATATTAAAAATTTTTTCATGAACTTCTCCTTATAAATTTATCAAATCTTGCCAACCACCAGCGGCTTTACTTAAATAATCGTCGACCTCGGCAGCGTATGGATAGCGTATGTGTCCCAAAATCAGATGTTTGTTATAATTTTGCAATTCCGGAAGCTCCCATGTTTTTTGTTCTAAATAATATCGAGCCAAATCCGCAAACAGACGAGCTTCCATAAATTCTCCAAAATCAGAATATTTAATTCGGGGTGTTGTTTTTAACCGTTTGTAAAAAGCTGAAAACATGTTTTGATGTTCCGGTAACACTTTGATTTCAGCTAATAATATCTTTTCAAAGCTTTGGCGTGCGACAGGGTTTTTCCAACCGCCGCCAAACAAAATAAAATTTGGAGATATATCAATGTTATCAGGAGTGGAAGCTGCCGCATATGCTGCTAAATAACCGGAAAAAAATTCTAAAGTGTGCAGAATATCACAAAAAATTTGTTCATTTTGAGCAGCATCGCCATAAAAAGTTTTAACTTTAGAAAAAAGCTCGGAAGTCTTATAAAAAGCCGGGTCTCCTGATTTAGGCGGCGTCAATTCGTAATAATTACGTCCTAAGTTGAATAAATTCTGCCAGAGCGCCGGTAATAATTTTCCTTTCTGTCCCCATTGCGCATTTTTATCAAATGACGCATTTTTGATGCACAGCACAAAATTGTCCGGATATTCATTAAAAGGACCTGCATCCCAGCTTATTTGTGCTTTACCGTCTTTTATCCAAGCCAAGTTTGAGGTGTTGCCGGCGTTGATATAGCAGCCATCGCCTTCTTGGTGTGAAATATGGGCATTATGCGGAGCCGCTAACGGCGCTCCTTCAAAACCGTTTATCAATAAATCGGAACGGAAATCGTTTATGACCGGAATGCCTGTCATGTTTGCCAGCAATTGAGCCGAACCCATTTGCGTAGTAAAAGGCCGGGTTTTATTGATTTTAGCCAATGACGGAGGATTATGGTCAAGCGTCTTGCCATGAAAGCCGATTGCATCTATGCTTTTTTTTGTTATATTATTGCGGCGGCAAAGTTCATTTACGGCTGACGCCACGCCCTCAATGTATTGTTTATGAGTTTCTATAAAAAACGCGTTTTTTATTAGTTCTTGAGCCGGTATTTTTTGTTCTACCGTAATTTTTCGCAAATAATCTATCTTCTGTTTTTCAGAAACGCCGTAAGGAATGCTTAAACTACAGATATCGCGGATTTTTTCATTGTCAAATTCAGTAAGCACCACGTCAATTGCATCCATGGAGTTGCCTGTCATAATGCCGATTATACGCTGTTTAGCCATTTATTTTGTCTTTCAGAAGCAAAGCCGCACCGATTAGACCGGCATCATTGCCTGTTAAAGATTTTTCAAGACGCAGCGGATTGTGATAGCCTTTGGCGTTTATAGCCTTTTCTACTATAGGATAATCGACAATTTCCGCCAAACTGCCGGATAGGGCAACGGCTTCTGTATCTAAAATATTATTTAGCAATGACACGCAATCGGCTAAACGATTTTGCCATTCTGAAAAAGCTTTTACCGCCGCCGGATTTTTTTCGTCTTTTAATTTGCAAATTGTAAAACAATCATGTTCTTGCAGTCCGTTCTGATATGCCAGAGCGGCAAAATCACGACCGGCAAGCAAAAAAGGAACTTCTCCGGCAGCGCCGGTTTTGCCGCGCAATATTTTCCCGTCGCAGATTATTCCGCATCCGACACCTGTTCCCAGCGTTAGCATAACGGAGTGCTGTGTTCCTTTAAGCGCTCCTATTTTATATTCCGCCCATAAGGCGGCGTTGGCGTCATTTTCTAATAAAAAAGGTTTCGTAGTGAGTTTTTGAAAGTTGATTTTTTCATAGTTTGCCGGCAAATTATGCGGTTTGGCAATAAGTTTTTCATTGCAGACTACGCCGGCAGTAGCAATGGCAACTCCGTCAAATTCTTCTTGAAGAAGCCGTTTAGACAGATAGTTTTCTATATCTTCAGCACTTTTAGGAGTTGGTACGGAAACTTTAGAACTAAGCAAGCTGCCGCAAACAGAAACAATTGCCGATGAAATTTTTGTACCGCCTATATCAAATGCCAATATTCTCATATTTGCCTCCTTGCTGATGGTTAAGCATAACAGAAGATTGTAAAAACTTTATTAGCGGTGCAAAAAAACAGCGCCGATTTTTTAGAAATCAACGCTGTTTCTGTTTATCTTCCATGTTTTTCTTGGGCTTTTTTCTGAACCGTCTGCTGAACATTCAGCGGCTTCTTCTCAGTTTTAGCCTCTGTTTTAATATCAGTTTTTTGCTGAGTAACCGGCTCTTGCTGCAGAGTTTGCTTTTTATTTTTAAGCTCCTCAATTTTTTCTTCATTGTTGACCGGCTGCTTGTTTTCAATATTTATCTTTACCGGCTTTTTATCTTCTGCCTGCTTGTCTTTGGCAACAGGCTGTTTCTTTTTGCTGAAGATTCTATCCAGCAATGCTCCGGCGCGTTTCCGCAGCTTTTTAGCTCCCAGCGCATTGCCCAGCACGCCGAACATACCGACACCGTCCCCACGTTGATTATCAACCGTATGAGTTATGGTGGTTTTAATATCTATCTGTTTGTAAGGACTGTTGCCATCGGCATAAGTAGTGTAGCGGTCGCCGTTGGCATTCTGTACAAAACGTCCGGAATCATTTTGGGAAGCGTTGGAATCCAGCACGCCGTCGTTTTGATACGGCGCACCATTGACATAGCCAACTTGATTGTAGCCGTTTATATGTGCATCAATCTGCTGAAAAGCCTTAACGGATTCAGGTGATAAGTTAACATGTCCGTCTGCCGTTACAGATTGAGCTAAATTACCGACTTCTTGCTGAGAAATTCCGGTTTCCTGACTCCAGCCTGCGCCTAAGACTCTATGGTTGCCGTGAGAAGCCACATCCGGCGCGTCTTGGTTGTGCAAAGTCATATTATCCGGAGCCTGCGCGCCGGCATCGTGCGCTGCCATCAAATAGCGGTACGGGTCAATGTGGGTGCCGTGAGCCTGATTGTATTGGTTGATTTCATCAACACGCTGCTGCAGCACATCTTCATGACCGGCATACCACTTGCCGACCGTGGCTTTGGCTCTTTCTTTTATGCCATCATCGTAAACGGTTTCTTTTCGATGAGTGACTTCCTGTTCTTGGTGTCTGAACAAATTATTGTCCGGATGAGCGTGATTATAGGCATCAATTGCCATATTAGCAGTAACACGTCCGCCATAAGCTCCGGCTACGTTGGCTATGGCTTGCACGGCCGCCCAACCGGCAGATTCAAATTTGCCTAATCCTGATTTGCGCGAATCTCCATAATTTGAAATAACGCCGTTTGTTGTACCGACGGCTAAAGCTCCGATACCTAAAGCAGAGGCCGTTCCGGGGTTGCCGGTGGCGGCAAATCCCAGCGCCGCCGCACCCATCGCGGTTGTCGCGATAGTCATTGCTAATTTGCGGTTTTTGAGCATTGCCTTGAAACCGGCCGGTTTGCCTTCTTGTTTTTGCTGTTTGCGCCATTTATGAATTTGCCATACGGTCATTCCGATTGCCAAACCTGTACCGATTGCGGCTCCGGCTATTTTATTGGCGCCCATTGTGCCGATAGTGGTGATTGCTCCTGAAACCAAAAACGCTGAAGCCGCGCCTTTGACTGTGCGTTTGAGCATTTCTAGGCGGACGGATTTTTTAGATGTATTGTTTTCGGTGCGCGCGTCTGTTCGTTTATCTAAATCTTTCAGCGGATTAAATACCGACATCACCACAGGTTTGTCGCGGCCGATGCTTTGTGCTAAGGTGTTGGCATATCCGGCGGTGGCGTTAACAGCGTTGTCTACTCCTACTTCAAAAGTTGTATGACTTATTGCCATCGGTTTATCCGGATTTGCCAAATCAGCGGTAAATTGATTTAAGAATTTTTTATCAGTAAACTGTTTCGGATGCTCGAATGAACCTTTTTCTACCTTATCAACCACATGAAAAGCATATAGTGTTTGCGGCAGCTGTTCGGAAACTTCTTTCTGCAGGTCTTCCGCTTTAAACTTGGTATCTGTGCCGATGTTTTCTAACAAAACATTTTGTTTTGCCAAGCGGATAGAGGTATCAAGCTTTCCGCCTTCAATTACTTTGGCGCCATCGCTGTAAACATCTGTCTGCTTACCGTCTTTGTCAACAAATTGCGGTTCAATTTGACCTTTTTCATCCAAAAATTTGAAATTGCTTACCAGTTTCAAAGTCTCATTGTCAAGTTCAACATCTTTTAACTGATTGTCTAATTCTTCATAGCGTTTTTGCAGTTTGGCGGCATCTGTCTCTTTTACGTCTTTGATGTTCCATAGCTCTTTATAATTATTGAACTCTTGACCGAGCAGATTTTCACCCTGACGCATTTGCTGAGCCAATGAACCGCCTTCTTTGGGGTTGCGCCAATTTTTATCAAGTGCATCGTACATTTGCACATAGCCTTCATAAACATCGGCAATGTTGGTCTTGTCGGCAAAATATAAATCGTCAAAAGTGTGTTCTTGGACTGCCAGCATGGTTGTCAGTTGTTCCATGCGAGAGCCGATTTTTTCTTTTTTAGAGATTAAATCTTGTTTTTTAGCGTCATCTTTTTCCGCATCCAGCTGTTTTTCTATTCCGGTGTAAGCTTTTGCTAAGGCTGCCGGCGGCATCAGATTCAGCAATTCATCGTTATCGACCATTTTGTCGGTTATGCGTTCTTCAAATTCGGACAATTGTTTATCTGATAGTTTCGGAAGTTTATCATTCAGAATATCTATGCCTGTTTGAACGGAATTTTTTGATTGTTTAGAGGCTTTATTTATTTCATCGTCAGAAACAATATCCATTTCATGCAAAGTTTCAACTTTTATCATATCCAATAAAGCTTCATTTTGGTCTGAATTAAAGCTGCGCAGACGAATCTCATCCTGTTCTTCGCCCTTGTTTTGTTTAATGCCGTTGTGTTTTGTTGGTTTTTGCGCAGGTTGCTGCTTTTCATCATTGTCAAGCGGTTCTACAACAATGTCAATCGGTGTTTTTTGAGCAGTTTGCTGCGGCAAAGACGCTGTGTTGTACATTTTTCTGAAATCATCGTCAACCGTATACAGCTCATTGCCGTAATGCATTTTTTCTTGGTCTTGATTGTTGAGAAATTTGTTCAGCTGTTCTTCAACGGCTGTTTTTTCTTCTGGAGTTTTATTAGCTAAATAAGCGTCTTTTTGCTTTATAAAATTATCAAAATCCTGTTGATTGTCAGGAGTATAGCGATGTTTGTCGGCTAGTTCATGAAAAGCCTCATACACATCATCATTATTGCGGAAAGCAGGAGAATCAGTAGGAGAGACTTCATCGTTTCGGGATGTGATATCAAGATAAGCTTTGATATCATCTATAGTCAATCCCAAATCTTTTGCCTGCTGGTTTTCTACGTTTATGAATGTTTTGTCTTCGGCAGTCAGTTCTTCATATTTTTTATTCGGAAAATGAACTTTAGTCAAATTATCCAGTTCCTCAGGAGTTGCGGTTTTGGCTGTATTGTCTAAAAACTCTTGGTCTTGTTTGTTAATATCTCCGGTATGCTGCTTAAATTTATAAAACATAGCAGTTAACTCGTAGTCGCGAATGCTGTCTATGTCGCGGTTCAACTCTAGTTTGACAAACTCTTGAAACTCGGCGTTATTTTTGATTTCTGACATATCTTGATATTTTGACATACTCAATTCTCCTGATGATTTTTTTTAATAATAACTTATTTTGTCTAAAAAAGCAACATATTTCGCACAATATCATTCCGAGTATTGTACTTTCAAATTTTTAATATATTATAAAAAAAAATTATAAAATATCAGCGCTCGTAATATGGTTCACGCGTCATAATTTTTGTCGGAGTAATATTCTGAATAAAAATCGCCATAACATTAAAGTTTTTTTGTAAATCAGGCGGATAAGCACGGTTTAGACGTAATATAACTTCTTCTTTGTCATTATATCCAAGCATTTGCGGTGTTAAACAGTCAACCATATTGCCGAAATTGTCAAACACGGCGGTCCCCAAAACCTGACAAAAAAGATGTTCTCGCGGATTGTTTATATTTTCATATTCTATTAAATCGCCTATTTTCAGACTTTGCCGTTTTTTATCAAACAGGCGCATATCCACTTTGCGTCCGGCTTTGATTTTATTGAATGAAAATTCGCTCAAATCCATTTTATATTGCATTATCAATCCCTTCTAAAATATTTGTATCATATTGCAGTTTTTTTCAAAAAGCAAGTTTTTTGTCATATATTTCTGTCACATTCTTTTGCTTGGTTTTTATTTTTTATTGGTGTATATATATGATATGGAATATGGTATGAAAAATATTTTGTTATTGATGGTGTTTTTTTACATCGGCTGTCATAATATTGACGTGCCGCCGGAATTTGTATATAAAGAGATTGAAACCGATAATTTTACTTTGGCCTCGTGGCAGAAAATCGGCAATCCGTCGCTGCCGTATAAAATATATATAGAGGGGGACGGATATGCTTTTAATGCTCACGGGTACCCGTCGTCAAATCCGACACCTCACGGAACTTTGGTGAGAGAGCTGGCTTTTGGCGACCGTTCTGATAATGTGATATATCTCGCCCGACCATGCCAATATATAAAAAGTAAAATATGTTCGCCGCGGCATTGGACAACCGCCCGTTTTGCTCCGGAGATTGTAAATGCGGAATTTGACGCCGTTAAGCAAATAGCAGGAACAAAACAGGTTATTTTGATAGGATTTTCCGGAGGCGCGCAAATTGTTGGTTTGATTGCTGCCGCTAAACCTGATTTGAATGTAAAAAAAATAATTACCATTGCCGGAAATCTGGACCATGTGAATTGGACCGCGTATCATAATGTTATACCTCTGACGGAATCGATGAATTTAGAAAATTACCGCGAGCGCTTTTTGCAAATTCCGCAACATCATTATGTCGGAGCAAACGATAAGATTATTTTGCCTGAAATGGTGCAAAAATTTATACAAAACAGCAGTCTTGTCACAATTGTTCCGAATGCTTCTCACAATGCAGGCTGGCAACAGATTTATCCGTTGATTTGGGCGGAAAAATAGGTTGTCTGGCAAGATGCTTAACTTTGCGAGGATAAAGTGTAATTATGTTGTTGACAGACAAAAAATAATTTAATATGTTAGCTACAATGCGTTAGAGTATAGAAATATGCTCTGTCAATTTAATAGGAAAAGGTTTGAAATGAGTATTAGTCCGATTCAGTTTCTGCGTCAGGTTAAGCAGGAAGTTAAAAAAGTTACATGGCCTACCAAAAAAGAAGTGGTGCCGTCTTGCGCTATGGTTGTGACTCTGGTGGCAATAGCTACGGTGTTTTTCTTTATGGTGGACGCCATTTTGGCTTGGGGCGTAGATAAAATCTTGATGTTAGGATAGGAGTTTAATAAATGACTGCTCGTTGGTATGTTGTAAATGTTTATTCCGGTTCAGAAAAAAAAGTTGCTGAATCTTTGCGCGAACAAGCAACTTTGAAGAAAATGGATGATAAAATCCTTGAAGTTTTTGTGCCGACTGAAAATGTTGTGGAAATTCGCAAAGGCGCAAAAGTTAATGCTGAGCATAAGTTTTTTCCGGGATATATTTTGGTGAAAATGGAGCTGACTGATGAAACTTGGTTGGTCGTAAAAAATACACCGCGTGTCAGCGGCTTTTTGGGCAGCCGTAACAAGCCTCAGCCAATCAGCGATGCCGAAGTGCAAAAAATTATGAATCAGGTGCAAGAAGGATTGGAACGTCCTCAGACTAATGTTAACTTTGAAACCGGTGAGCAAATTAGGGTTATTGACGGTCCGTTTGCTTCATTTGTCGGAGTTGTTGAAGATATAGATACCGAAAAAAATAGATTGAAAGTTTCTGTTTCTATTTTTGGTCGCTATACACCGGTAGAGTTAGAATTTTCTCAGGTAGAAAAAATATAATATAAATAATGTCTTAATAAAAAACACTCGAAATATTTTTCGGGTGTTTTTTTGATAAAGAGCATTTAAAAATTGTGCTAAAATTCTATAACAAGGGCGCAGATTTCTCCTCCGCAATTACAGTATTCATTTATTTTTGCCAATGACATATCTGTAAGGCAATTCGATGAATTATGACAAAATGCATCTCCGAAAAAAGCATCTTGCCAGCGATGAGTGAAATGTAAATAATAAATAGAGCTATGCAGAGGTTTTACAAGGTCTGTCATCAATGTTTGGCATAGTTTGGTTGAAAAATCAGTATTGTTTGTAATGTCGCCATTTTCATCTAAAGCTCCTCCTAAGTACATATCAATAACTAAACGATTGTTACGTGAGAAAAGCTGTATAATATTACCATATGGGTCGTACATTCGGCGGAAATTGATTTTTTTATAGCTATTTGGAACAAGATTTAAGTCAAATGCAAAATCTATGAGACCCGCAGATTCTATAAGATTTGTATTTTCGCTGTTAAGTTTTTGTATATAGTCTATATGTTCGAGCAGTCCGTAAGTAAGCATGGTATATTCATCTAAGGCTTTATTGAGTTTGAACTTTTCCATGGCTTTGGAATAACCGGCAATTCCGCCAACTGATAACACACCGACAATGGCTAAAACGCCGAGCATTTCAATCATACTTTTGCCACCCTGCACGTCATCTGCTAGGAATTTCTTCGCTCGTGTACTTCTTTTGTACACGTCGCTTAAAAATCCCGTCGCATCTAACGCACATTGTGGCAAAAGACTCCGCCCGGCTGAAACCGCGTATAGCGGCGCATCTAAAGCGGTTTTGAAGAATTTTGAGTCGTATTGACGCACAACATCCAAACCCTTAAATGTGATGTTGTTTAGGTTAGTTTCTTGTTTGCTGATTTTTTCAAAAAACTCTGCAAAAACACGCTGAGCGGCAAAAAATATGCCTTTAATCAGATGTTTAGAATTTGCAGAGAGAGAGAGAGACCTTTGAATAGCTTATTTTTCATCTTTCTTTCCT
>ERZ1034949.545-NODE-545-length-23887-cov-105.520141_pt1 | contig 23887 bp, 22 predicted proteins | sample MGYA00520590_ERZ1034949 | MGnify/ENA primary metagenome ERZ1034949 (study PRJEB33766, sample SAMN09781752) | gut metagenome | biome: gut microbiome | host: Homo sapiens | place: Madagascar | study: EMG produced TPA metagenomics assembly of the PRJNA485056 data...
TAGTGAGTACTTTCTCCCGTCGGAGATTTCCTCACTACTAATCTTAGTATGTTTTCTTTGTTTTGTAGCCGGTAATCTTTTATTATTTTTTTACAAGACGGCTAATATATGGTAAAATAAACTGATAAAAACTTTTGAGGTAGTAAATATGACTGTGAAAATTAATACAAAAGATGGCCAAATTGAGTTATCTGACGACGTAATTGCAACTGTTGTTGGAGGTTCCGCGACAGAAATTTTTGGTGTTGTTGGTATGGCAAGTAAAAGTGCTCTTAAGGATAATTTTCAAGCGCTTCTGCGTAAAGAAAACTACGCAAAAGGTGTTGTTGTCAAATCAACAGAAAGTGGTATTTCAGTCGATGTTTACACTGTAATGTCATATGGTGTAAAAATTTCTGAGGTATCAAAAAACATTCAGGAACGTGTCAAGTTCAACCTCGAAAAACAACTTGGCCTTTCAGCAGATACGGTGAATGTTTACGTACAAAATATTAAAGTTGTAGGAGAAGATTAGTGTCAAATATTACAACCAGTTTATTCCAAGAAATGGTTCAAGCTGCAAGTACACGTCTTGGAAATCAAGCAGAATATGTAAACTCCCTTAATGTTTTCCCTGTCCCAGACGGTGATACAGGAACAAACATGGGAATGACAATTGAAAATGGTGCCAAAGAGGTTGCAGATAAACCTGCAAGTACTGTTGGAGAAGTTGGACAAATTCTATCAAAAGGTCTTTTGATGGGAGCACGTGGTAATTCAGGTGTTATCACATCTCAATTATTCCGTGGTTTTGGTCAAGCAATCAAAGATAAAGAAGAGTTAACTGGTCAAGATTTAGCTCATGCTTTCCAATCAGGTGTAGAAGTAGCTTATAAAGCTGTTATGAAACCTGTTGAAGGTACTATTTTAACTGTTTCTCGTGGAGCGGCAACTGCTGCTCTTAAGAAAACTGAAGAAACTGATGATGCTGTTGAAGTAATGCGTGCTGCACTTGATGGTGCTAAACGTGCTTTGGCTAAAACACCAGAAATGCTTCCTGTTTTGAAAGAAGTTGGCGTTGTCGACTCAGGTGGCCAAGGTTTAGTCTTTATTTATGAAGGATTTTTAGCTGCTTTGACTGGTGAGTACATCGCTTCTGAAGATTTCAAAGCAACTCCAGCGGTAATGACTGAAATGATTAACGCTGAACACCACAAATCAGTAGCTGAACACGTTGCAACTGAAGACATTAAATACGGTTATTGTACTGAAATCATGGTTGCACTTAAACAAGGTCCTACCTATGTTAAAGAGTTTAACTATGAAGAGTTCCAAGGTTATTTGAGTGGTTTAGGTGACTCACTTATCCTTGTTAACGACGATGAAATTGCTAAAGTTCACGTCCATACTGAAGATCCAGGTCTTGTTCTTCAAGAAGGGCTTAAATATGGTGCGCTTAAAAAAGTTAAAGTTGATAACATGCGTAACCAACACGACGCTGTTCTTGAAAAAGACCAAGCAGTAGCTATTAGCCAAGAAGAAAAAGCCTTTGCTATTGTTGCAGTATGTGCTGGTGACGGTTTAGCTGATATCTTCAAATCACAAGGCGTTGACTACGTTATTTCTGGCGGTCAAACAATGAACCCATCAACAGAAGATATTGTTAAAGCGATTGATGCTGTTAACGCTAAAAATGTTATTATCTTGCCAAATAACAAAAATATCTTCATGGCTGCACAATCAGCAGCAGAAGTGTCTGAAGTGCCAGCAGCAGTTGTTGAAACACGTACTGTACCTCAAGGATTTACAAGCTTGTTAGCTTTCAACCCCGCACAATCATTGGAAGAAAATGTTGAAGCAATGACAGCAAGCCTTTCTGACGTTGTTAGCGGTAGCGTGACACTTGCTGTTCGCGATACTTCTATTGATGGTCTTGAAATCCACAAAGATGACAACCTAGGTATGGTTGATGGTAAAATCGTGGTTTCAAATCCAGATATGACAACTACATTGAAAGAAACATTTGCTAAAATGATTGACGAAGATAGTGAAATCGTCACTATTTACGTTGGTGAAGAAGGAAATCAAGAATTAGCAGAAGAAATTTCTGAATATCTTGAATCAACTTACGAAGATGTTGAAGTTGAAATTCATGATGGTAAACAACCAGTTTATTCATACTTGATGAGTGTTGAATAAAAACATAATAAAGAGAGTCTGAACACTTCAGGCTCTTTTTTTCTCCCCTCAAAGAGCAATACCTATGTAAGAAATATGTTGTTTTTATAGGAAAATAGTTTTATCTATAATAGAATCAATTTATCCTATTATATAATAGAAAACGGTGCTTATATTTTGAAAAGAGAAAAAATTTTCTGAAAATTATCTTAGCTTTATTTTATAAAGTGTTAACATGGAGTGTAAGATTTAATTGATAGGAGAAAACAGATGAGAAGTGATATGATTAAGGTCGGTGTGGACGAAGGTTTGATTTCTGAAACATTGATTGATATGTACTCTAAACAAGGAATTATCGCAGAACCTGCTGGAGCAGCGTCAATTGCAGCCCTTGAAGTGATGAAAGATGACATCAAAGGAAAAACAATTGTTTGCATCATTTCTGGAGGGAACAATGACATTAATCGTATGCAAGAAATGGAAGAACGTGCACTTATTTATGACGGTGTCAAACACTACTTTGTAGTCAATTTCCCACAACGTCCAGGTGCGTTACGTGAATTTGTAAATAATATTCTTGGACCAAATGATGATATTACGCATTTTGAGTACATTAAACGCGCCAATAAAGGAAGAGGACCAGTTCTGATTGGTATTACTTTAGGTGATAAAAATGATTACAATGATTTAATTAATCGTTTGTCAGCATTTGACTCATCCTACATCAATTTACATGGGAATGAAAGTCTCTATAATTTACTTGTTTGATAACAATGAAACCTAGTTGTGGTTTACATCCTGACTAGTTTTTTTATGTTTTAGGTCTTTTAATCTGGCAATGTTAGGGATTAATAATGTAAGGAATTAATTTGCTTTTTTGAAGCGTTTATAATCATGAATTATTTTCAACGCACGTTTCCGTGTTTTTGTATTGGGACTTTTTAAGCTACGATAAGCAGATGCTAAATTGACTTTTTCAGCCATACCAACCTCCTTGTGATAGATTTATTAACGTTAACAAAAAATAGTATAACGCGAATTGCTTAACCGATAAAGTATTTTATGTTATACTAAATTTTTTAAGAGAATTTGATTATTTTTTTGTGTGATATGTTGACTTAACCATTTTCTTAAAGCGGTTTGATGTAGCATAGCGCCAATACCAATGCTCAAGAGGTTAAGGGAGACATCTCCTAAATCAAAAATACCAAGGTGGAAAACGTATTGGGCTGTTTCAATCGTCAGTAAACCAAAGAAAGCTAGGATAAAATTTTCTTTGGAAGGTCGGAAAAGAAAGCCCAACGGTATAAACATCACAAGATTCATAATAGGAACAAAGCGGCTGCCGCTTGCAAAGTCAGAAATAAACGATAATGGTTTAAAAGAATAGCCTTGGATACCGATATTTTTCAGCAAAATCACGTAAATCAAAACCATAAAATAAATGAAGTAAGAGACAGCGACTGTCAAACTTGTAATCTTCTTAGTATAAACTAAGTGCATTAGAATGAACGTGAAATAAGTTAAAATCAGTGTAATAATAGTATTTAAGGCAAGGGTAAATGAGACACCATAAGAGGAAATATAATGGGATAGTGTTCATAAAACCAACTTGAAAAAACAAAAGATACAAGAGTTAATGCGATATTGATGATATTTCTTTTTAAAGTTGCCATTTTGATTTCCTCCTTCTAGTGATTAATAGTCGGATTAATTTTTATTATCGTTAGTATAAGCTAGAAAACTTATAATTACATTAAAAAGATTTTTTGGAAAAATGTTAGCAATTTTATACTATTTAGAAACTAAAAAAGCTGGGAGGTTGTTGTCTCCAGCTTTGTATTTAAACTTTATTTTAAGAAACGTTGTAAGAAAACTTTTGTACGTTCTTGTTGTGGATGTTCAAAGATTTGTTCAGGTGTTCCCTCTTCGGCGATAACGCCTTTATCCATGAAAATCACACGGTCAGAAACTTCTTTGGCGAATTCCATTTCGTGAGTAACGATAATCATTGTTAAACCAGATTTGGCAAGGTCTTGCATTGTTTTTAAAACTTCTCCGACCATTTCTGGATCAAGGGCTGAAGTTGGTTCGTCAAAGAGCATTGCTTCAGGGTTGACAGAGAGGGCGCGTGCGATAGCCACACGTTGTTTTTGACCACCAGAGAGTTGTTTTGGTTTTGCTTTCCAGTATTGCTTTGTCATACCGACTTTTATAAGATTTTCTTTGGCGATTTTTTCAGCTTCGTCACGTGAACGTTTGAGAACAGTTGTTTGGGCAACGATGGCATTTTCTAAAACATTAAGATTTTCAAAAAGGTTAAATGATTGGAAAACCATGCCTAATTTTTCACGATATTCTGTCAAATTATAATCTTTTTCAAGAACATTTTGACCGTGAAAGAGGATTTCACCAGCTGTTGGTTCTTCTAAAAGGTTGATAGAACGAAGAAATGTCGATTTCCCTGAACCTGATGAACCGATAATCGAAATAACTTCACCTTTAGTTACTGAAAGTGAAATATCTTTGAGGACTTCATTTTGTCCGTAAGATTTTTTTAAATGTTTAATATCAATGATAGCTTGTGTCATTATTTCACCTCTTTCGTTTGGTTTTGGTTAGCACCAGTTGTGTAAGTGTCCGCATCGAAACGACGTTCAATAAATCGTAGGATACGTGTCACAGTAAAGGTGAGGACAAAGTAAATAATTGCGATAATAGTAAATGTTTGGAAATATTGATAAGTTTGTGTCGCAACGGTGTTACCTGAGAAGTAAAGTTCGACAACGGAAATAACGTTCAATACAGAAGTATCTTTGATATTGATGACAAATTCGTTACCTGTTGCTGGCAAAATATTGCGAACAACTTGTGGAAGAACGATTTTGCGCATGGTTTGTCCGTGGGTAAATCCGAGTGCTGTTGCGGCTTCGAATTGACCTTTATCAACGGCGAAGATACCACCGCGGACAATTTCGCTCATGTAAGCACCAGTATTGATTGAAACGATAAGGACAGCGGCTAAGGTACGGTCAATTGAGATTCCAAAAGCTTGAGCAGTACCATAGTAAATAACCATCGCTTGTACAATCATTGGCGTACCACGAAAGACTTCAATATAGACATTGAGTACCCAACCGAAAGCTTTTTGAAGTCCATCCAATACTTTGTTGGCAGCTTTTGGAGCAGTACGATAAACACCGATGAGAAGTCCGATAAAGAGACCGACAACTGTACCAATAATTGAGATGAAGAGTGTCACTCCAGCACCACGTAAGAATTGATTCCAGTTATTTTTGAAAATTGTCCACATGTCAGTGAAGAAGTTGCTGTTTTCATCTTCTTCAGAATTATCAGATGGTTGTTCTTCAATCATTTTATCCATGAGTTCCAAACGTTCATCTTCTGAAATACCAGCTAAAACAGCGTTGACTTTAGCGAGCATTTCTGTGTCGTCTTTGCGAAGCCCAACGGCAATAGCTGTATCAGATTCTGATGTTGAAAAACCTTGACCTTCTTCAAATGAAATCATCTTGAAGTCGTTATTTGCATTTTCAGCAGAGATAGCATCAGGACGTTCAGAAACATAACCATCAATAATACCAGATTCAAGTGCTTGACGCATTTGGTTGAAGTCACCCATGGCAGTTTCTTTTGAAGCGTCTTTGATTTGGCCAATCAAGTTGTAAAGGTAGACACCTTGTTGAGATGTTAATTTTGCACCTGAAAAGTCAGCTAGAGATGTTGCATTGGCATAATCGCCTTTTTTAGAAACAACGATAACTGGGTAGCTTGTATAGTAACTATCTGAGAATGCAATTTCTTTCTTACGTTCAGCGGTAGGACTCATTCCGGCAGCAATCATGTCAATCTTTCCAGAAGTAAGTGCTGGAATTAATCCTGTCCAAGTAGTTTTGACAACGAGGAGTTCCTTGCCTAAGCTATCTGCTATTTTCTTAGCTATTTGGACATCGTATCCGTTAGCGTACTGGCTAGTTCCTTCGATAGGAACAGCTCCATTAGAATCATCATCTTGTGTCCAGTTAAAGGGAGCGTAGGCAGCTTCCATACCGACACGAAGGTATTCGTCAGCGTGTATGCTAGTCATTCCTCCAAAGAGAAGAAGTGCTGCGAAACAACTTAAAAGTAACTTTTTCATTTAAGACTCCTGTCTATTCTTGTACCTTACTATTTTACAGGAAATAGGGTCTGATTTCAACACGATAGACCCAAAAATAGAATATTTATACAATATATAGTTCCCTATATAATATATTATGATAAAATAGGGATATAAGAAAGGAGTAGAAGATAATGAGAAAGTTAAGAATATTTTTACTAGCAATCGCTGCTGTTTTAGGATTATCAGTTCCAGTTTTTGCTGATAGTGATGTTGACTATAGTATCAGCAATTATGATGGTGTTTTAGCGATACATGATGATAATACAGCTGATTTTTATCAGACTATTACTTATCGCTTTGATTCCTCGTACAATGGGCAGGTGGTGACTTTGGGAGAAGCCGGTCACATGCCAGAAGGTTTTTCAGTTAATAATCAACCTGAAGTTTCAGCTGAGGTTAACGGTGTTAGTTGGACGGTTATATCGGAGGTAAACGACCTTGGTGATGGTTATCAAGTGAAAATCTACAATCCTGGTTCCAGTGGGGACATTGTAACTGTTAAGCTACACTGGAAACTATCGCAATTGTTGTTTCCGTATTCAGATGTTGTCGAATTAAACTGGGTACCAATCAGTGATTGGGATGAAACCTTGCATAATGTGAATTTTACGGTAACCACGGATAAGTCCACTTCCAATCGCCAATTGTGGGCACATACAGGTTATCTGAATTCAACAACAGTTACCAAAATGTCGAATGGTTATCAGATTTCAGCTAAAGATGTTAGTGGTAAATTGGAGCTACACGCTTATTGGGACCATTCAATTTTTGAAAATGTTAGCTTATCATCTAAGAATCGAAAGTCAGCTATTATCAAACAAGAGGCTAAAATTGTTCATAGAAGTCAAGTTTTACAGATGTTGTTATTTTATATCTTGCCAGCAATTGTTATTATATTGATAGTGGGTGCTTTAGTGGTATTTTTCAGAGCATTCAGACTTGCTGGACAATATGAACATTTTGATAGAAAAATACGTTCTTACGAAGCGCCAGAGGACTGGTCGCCACTTTTAGTATTGAAATACATTTATGATGTGGATCTGCAACATTTGGATACTAAAGGCAGTTCAATTCCACAAAAGTTTAATTTTGAGACAGCTATGCAAGCAACCTTGCTTGATTTGATTGACCGTAAGGTTATTAGCGTTGATAATAAGGAGTTGTTCTGTCATCTTGATATGCCGATGATGGATTATGAAGCCGAAGTGATTGATATGGCATTTGGTGGAAAAGAGAAAATAATTATTGATGATCTTTTTGCTGATTACCATTTTGATGATACTTTGCTGAAGAAGTATAAAAAACAATATAAAGGTAAAACACTAGAAAGCAAGCTTAATAAGATAGGAAATGATTTTAATCGCCGATACAATGCTAAATTGAATAGGATTAATAAGTTAGTGAAAAAAGAGGTGAGGAGTCAAAAGTTACCAGCTATTCGTCAAAAATTATCTGAAGGAACTAAGAGTACCATTTCGTTGGCACGTCGCTTCCTACTGGTAGCAATGCTCTTAGTAACTTTAAGCGGCGTTTATTCACTTATGCAGGAGCATTGGATTTTTTTCATATACGGTACTTTACTAGCAATTGTGATTTTCGTGAGGTGTTACATTAACCGAAAAATGCATTATTCTACCGAACATGGAACGATAACAGCTGAGGGTCAACAACGTGTGCAAGCATGGGTTAGCTTTACCAATATGATGCGTGACATTGATAAATTTGATAAAGTTGATATTCAAGGTGTCGTTGTTTGGAATCGTATCTTGGTTTATGCTACTTTATTTGGTTATGCTAAACGGGTACAAAAATACCTTGATTTTAATGCTATCAAGCTTGCAAATGAATCGGTTATTTTAACCAATCAAGAACTAGGTTTTATGATTGGTATGCATACTCATCAGCTAGGATTAGCTAGTCACAATGCGAACATGGCTGCTCATTTTTCCGTTTCCTCTGGTAGCTCCGACTCAGGTGGCGGGGGAGGATTCTCTGGCGGCGGAGGCGGAGGTGGAGGCGGAGCGTTTTAAAAATGCTTCAAATCTGCTATAATTGAAGAGATATAAATTTAAGGAGAATTTATGTTATTTTTCGAACTACTAAAGGCTATCTTTTTAGGGGTAGTTGAGGGAATTACAGAGTGGTTACCTGTTTCAAGTACAGGACACTTGATTTTGGTTCAAGAGTTTATCAGTTTGAACCAAAGCAAAGCGTTTTTGGATATGTTCAATATTGTTATCCAATTGGGAGCAATATTGGCTGTTATCGTAATTTACTTTAAACGTTTGAACCCATTTCAACCTGGTAAAACAGCGCGTGAAGTCCAATTAACATGGCAATTATGGTTAAAAGTTGTTATTGCTTGTATTCCATCAATTTTGATTGCGTTGCCGCTTGATGATTGGTTTGAAGCACATTTTAATTATATGGTTCCAATCGCTATTGCTTTGATTGTTTATGGGATTGCTTTTATCTGGATTGAAAAACGCAATGCTAATGTTGAACCGCAGGTTACGGAACTTGCTCGTATGCCTTATTTAACCGCTTTTTGGATTGGTTGCTTCCAAGTTCTTAGTATTATTCCAGGGACAAGTCGTTCAGGGGCTACAATTCTAGGGGCAATTATTGTGGGAACAAGTCGTTCAGTTGCCGCTGACTTTACTTTCTTCCTCGCTATCCCAACAATGTTTGGTTATAGTGGTTTGAAGGCAGTTAAGTTCTTCCTAGATGGAAATGTTCTTAGTTTCAGTCAATTTTTAATTTTAATGGTTGCTAGTGTAACAGCATTCCTTGTCAGCCTTCACGTTATCCGCTTCTTGACTGATTATGTTAAAAAACATGATTTCACTATTTTCGGTAAATATCGTATCGTTTTAGGTTCGATTCTTATTGTTTATAGTATCTTGAAAGCTATCTTTTAATAACTAAGCAGCCTCTCAAGGGCTGCTTTTATAGTGTAAAAATTGAAAAAGTCCGACTTTTCTTGTATAATAAAATGACTACTCGTGCGAGGTAATTAGTATGGAAATGAAACAGATCAGCGAGACAACGCTAAAAATAACGATTAGTATGGAAGATTTGGAAGAACGTGGCATGGAGTTGAAAGATTTTTTGATTCCACAAGAAAAGACAGAAGAGTTCTTCTACTCAGTAATGGACGAATTAGATTTACCAGATAATTTCAAAGATAGCGGAATGCTTAGTTTCCGTGTGACACCAAGAAAAGACCGTATTGATGTCTTTGTTACAAAATCTGAAATTAATAAAGAAATTAACTTTGAAGATTTAGCTGCATTCGACGACGTGTCAAACATGTCACCTGAGGAATTTTTCAAAACATTGGAACAAACAATGCTTTCTAAAGGTGATACTGAGGCGCATGAAAAATTAGGAAAAATCGAAGAAATGATGGAAGGTGCTGTTGAGGAAGTTCTCACAGAACAAGCTCAAGCAGAGCCAACAGAAGAGGATATTAATCCATCTGATTATGTTCATTATGTCCTTGATTTTCCAACACTTGAAGCTGTCGTAGCTTTTGCTAAAGCAATTGATTTTCCGGTTGAAGCATCAGAACTCTACAAAGATGGTGGTCTTTACCACATGACCATTTTACTTGATTTGCAAAATCATCCGTCTTACTATGCGAATTTGATGTATACTCGTTTATTGGAATATGCTAGCGCAGGTACAAAAACGCGTGCTTATTTGCAAGAGCACGGTGTTGAAATGTTAGCAGATGACTCTGTTGCAAAATTAAAAATGATTGAGTTGGTATAATATGGCACCCTTTACAATTGAATATGTTCTTGTTTTAATCGGCGCTTTCTTACTGTCATTATTTTTGACACCGATTGTTCGTTTTATTGCATTTCGTGTTGGTGCTGTTGATAATCCAAATGCTAGACGTGTCAACGGAGTACCTATGCCAAGTAGTGGTGGATTAGCGATTTTTATCTCTTTCTTAATTTCAGCCTTAATTCTAATGCCAAGGGTTTTGAAAGAGTCGATATGGACAACATCTTATTTTGATTATATTTTGCCAGTTGTTATTGGTGGATTAATTATTGCAACGACTGGTTTTATTGATGATATTTACGAATTGAAACCTAAGATAAAAATGGCAGGTATTATTCTTGGAGCTGTTGTTGTCTGGGCATTTACAGATTTCCGCTTTGATAGTTTTAAAATACCATTTGGCGGTCCCTTGCTCGAATTTAATTCAGTGATTACTTTCTTTTTAACCGTCTTTTGGATTATTTCGATTACCAATGCAATGAATTTGATTGACGGTTTAGATGGTTTGGTTAGTGGCGTATCAATCATTAGCCTTGTTACAATGGCTTTGGTTTCGTATTTCTTTTTACCGCAAACTGATTTTTACCTAACGTTGACAATCTTACTCTTGATTGTTTGTATTGCAGGTTTCTTCCCTTATAATTACAACCCTGCGATTATTTATCTGGGAGATACAGGTGCCCTGTTTATAGGGTTTATGATTGGTGTTTTATCATTGCAAGGGTTGAAGAATTCAACAGCTGTTACTGTGGTAACGCCTGTTATCATCCTTGGTGTGCCAATACTAGATACTACTGTGGCGATTATTCGCCGTAAATTGTCAGGGCGTCCAGCGACGGAAGCAGACAAGATGCACTTGCATCACCGCCTTTTGGCAATGGGATTCACGCATCGTGGAGCGGTTTTAGTGGTTTATGGTATTGCCACTCTCTTTTCACTTATCGCCTTGTTGCTAAATGTTTCTAGCCGCCTCGGTGGTGTGCTTCTAATGATTGGTGTTGCCTTTGCTTTAGAAGTTTTTATTGAAGGGCTAGAAATTTGGGGAGTAGGGCGCACACCACTCTTTGATACGCTTAAATTTATCGGCAATAGCGATTATCGCCAAGCAACCATGCTAAAATGGAAAAATCGAAAAAATAATAAGTGATTGAAAAGCCTATTATGGCTTTTTTTGATATAATGATTAGTAACCTTATAGAACTGCGGTAATTTTCAGAAAAAAAGTTACTGTCGTATTTGATTAATTGGAGGAATGTACACATGTCTGTACTTGAAATAAAAGATCTTCATGTTTCTATTGAAGATAAAGAAATTTTAAAAGGTGTCAATCTAACCCTTAAGACTGGTGAGATTGCTGCGATTATGGGACCTAATGGTACTGGTAAATCAACTTTGTCAGCAGCTATTATGGGAAATCCAAATTATGAGGTTACTCAAGGGGAAATTTCGCTTGACGGTGAAAATATCCTTGAACTCGAAGTCGACGAACGTGCACGTCTAGGGCTTTTTCTTGCTATGCAATACCCATCTGAAATCCCAGGAATCACCAATGCTGAATTTATCCGTGCAGCTATGAATGCTGGAAAAGAAGACGATGATAAAATTTCAGTTATGGATTTCATCACAAAACTTGATGAAAAAATGGAATTTCTTGGCATGAAAGAAGAAATGGCAGAACGTTACCTTAACGAAGGTTTCTCAGGTGGTGAGAAAAAACGTAATGAAATTCTTCAGTTGCTAATGCTCGAACCTAAATTTGCACTTCTTGACGAAATTGATTCAGGACTTGATATCGATGCTCTTAAAATTGTTTCAAAAGGTGTTAACGCTATGCGTGGCGATAATTTTGGAGCTATGATTATCACTCACTATCAACGACTTCTCAACTATATTACACCAGATGTGGTGCATATTATGATGGATGGACGTGTTGTTCTTTCAGGTGATGCTGAACTTGCTACCCGTCTTGAAAGAGAAGGCTATGCAAAAATCGCAGAAGAACTTGGACTAAAATACGAAGAAGAAGTGTAATTGATGATGTCAAAGTCTGCTTTTGGCAGACGATACTCGTATGATGACCATGAAAAGGAGTAAACATCAAATTATGACGAAAGAATCTATCCTAAATTTTTCACAAACAAAGGCAGAACCTTTATGGCTACAAGAACGTCGTTTGACTGCCTTTGATAATATAGATAAATTGCCATTACCTGAAATCAACCGTGTTAAATTTCACCGCTGGAACTTAGGTGATGGGACGATTTCAGAGGACCAAGCACTTGCTAATGTCCCTGATTTCACAGCACTTGGAGACAATCCAAAACTTGTTCAAGTCGGTACACGAACCGTTTTAGAACAATTACCAACTGATTTGATTAATAAAGGTGTTATTTTCACCGATTTCTATACAGCTTTGGAAGAAATTCCTGATATTATTGAAAAGTATTTTGGAGCAGCGCATGATTTTAAGGAAGATAAGTTAGCTGCTTATCATACCGCTTATTTTAATAGCGCAGCTGTTCTTTACGTTCCTGCTAATGTTGAGATTGAAGAGCCAATCGAAGGCTTATTTTATCAAGATGAAGCTAGTGATGTGCCGTTTAACAAGCATATTTTAATCATTGCAGGGCGCAATAGTCGCATTAATTATTTGGAACGCTTTGAAACAATTGGCGAGGGTGATGCTCAAGCAACAGCGAATATCAGCGTTGAGGTTATTGCGCTTGATGATAGCCAAGTGAAATTTTCAGCGATTGACCGTCTGGGTGAGAATGTCACAACATACATTAGTCGTCGTGCTCGCCACGGTAAAGATGCTAGTGTCGATTGGGCACTCGGGGTCATGAATGAAGGCAATGTTATCGCTGATTTCGATTCAGATTTGTATGGAAATGGTAGCCATGCCAATCTTAAAGTTGTTGCAGCATCATCAGGACGCCAAGTCCAAGGCGTGGATACACGTGTGACAAACTATGGCTGCAATTCAATTGGTCACATTTTACAACATGGTGTTATTTTAGAACGTGGCACACTGACATTTAACGGTATTGGACATATTATCAAGGGAGCAAAAGGAGCAGATGCACAACAAGAAAGCCGTGTTTTAATGCTTTCTGATAAAGCACGTTCTGACGCCAATCCAATTTTGTTAATTGATGAAAATGATGTAACGGCAGGTCATGCGGCTTCAATTGGACAAGTTGACCCCGAAGATATGTATTATTTGATGAGTCGTGGACTTGATAAGGATACAGCAGAGCGCTTGGTTATTCGTGGTTTCTTGGGCGCTGTTATTACGGAAATTCCTGTAAAAGAAGTCCGTGATGAAATGATTGCGGTATTAGACCATAAATTGGAGAATCGTTAGAATGTCAGCATTAGATGCGCATAACATTTATCAAGACTTTCCTATTCTTGACCAAATTGTCAATGATGAACCATTAGTTTACCTTGACAATGCGGCAACAACACAGAAACCACAACAAGTTCTTGATACACTTAACGACTATTACCATAAGACAAATGCCAATGTTCACCGTGGTGTTCATACTTTGGCTGAACGTGCAACGGCTGCTTACGAAGCTAGTCGTGAAAAGGCACGCCAATTTATTAATGCCAAGTCAACAAAAGAAATTCTTTTCACACGAGGCACTACAACTGGACTAAACTGGGTAGCAGGTTTTGCAGAAGAAGTGCTCCAAAAAGGCGATGAAGTTCTCATTTCAATCATGGAACATCATTCTAATGTCATTCCATGGCAAGAAGCTTGCCGTAAAACGGGAGCAAAATTAGTCTACGCTTACCTCAAAGACGGACAACTTGACATGACAGACTTGCAAAGCAAATTGTCACCCAAAACAAAATTTGTTAGTGTTGCTCACGTTTCAAATGTCCTTGGTTCAATTCAACCTGTCAAAAAAATAGCAGAGCTAGCTCACCAAGTTGGGGCATATATGGTTGCTGACGGTGCGCAATCAGCACCTCACATGAGCATTGATGTTCAAGATTTGGACTGCGATTTCTTTGCTTTTTCGGGACATAAAATGCTAGGACCAACGGGTATTGGTGTCCTTTATGGTAAAGAAGAATTGCTTAATCAAATGTCACCAGTCGAATTTGGTGGCGAAATGATCGATTTTGTCTATGAACACGAGGCAACATGGAAAGAATTACCATGGAAGTTTGAAGCAGGAACACCCAATATTGCGGGAGCTATTACTTTGGGAGCAGCTATTGACTACTTAACCAATATTGGTATGGACGCCGTACATGCCCACGAACAAGAATTAGTAAATTACGTCCTTCCGAAATTGCAAGCTCTTGATGGTTTGACGGTTTACGGACCACAAGACCCAAGTCAACACATGGGAGTAATTGCCTTTAACTTAGATGGCTTACACCCACACGATGTGGCAACGGCACTAGATTATGAAGGTGTCGCTGTGCGTGCAGGACACCATTGTGCACAACCATTGATTACTTATCTTGGTATTCATTCAGCAGTACGCGCAAGTTTTTATATCTATAATACGAAAGAAGATTGTGATAAACTGGTAGAAGCAATTCTTAAAACAAAGGAGTTTTTCAATGGCACTTTCTAGATTAGATAGTCTTTATATGGCGGTAGTTTCTGACCACTCCAAAAATCCACATCACCATGGAAAATTAGAAGATGTTGACCAAGTCAATCTTAACAATCCAACTTGTGGCGATGTGATTTCTTTATCAGTGAAGTTTGACGGTAATCGTATTTCGGATATCGCCTTTGCAGGTGATGGTTGTAACATTTCGACAGCTTCATCAAGCATGATGACAGATGCCGTTATCGGTAAAACAAAAGAAGAAGCACTTGAACTGGCTGAGATTTTTTCTAAAATGGTTCAAGGTGAAAAAGATGATGCTCAAAAAAGACTAGGCGAAGCTAGTTTTTTAGCAGGGGTTTCAAAATTTCCGCAGCGAATCAAGTGTTCAACACTTGCTTGGAATGCTCTGAAAAAAGCTATTGAAAACGATAGTAAGGATTAGAAAGGTAACTAGATGCCTGAAAAAAATGAAAAAGTAACTCCAAAGCCAATTGATATCGGTGATTATCAATTTGGCTTTCATGACGATGTAACACCTATTTTTTCAACAGGAAAAGGAATCAGCGAAGCTGTTGTTCGTGAAATGTCAGCAGAAAAAGACGAACCAGAATGGATGCTTGAGTTCCGCTTGAAATCATTGGAAATTTTTAATAAAATGCCAATGCAAGATTGGGGACCTGATTTGTCAGACATTAATTTTGATGAGATTAATTATTATCAAAAAGCTTCTGACAGACCAGCACGTTCATGGGATGATGTTCCAGATAAAATTAAAGAAACGTTTGAACGTATCGGAATTCCTGAAGCCGAACGTGCCTACCTTGCAGGAGCGTCAGCTCAGTACGAATCAGAAGTCGTTTATCATAATATGAAAGATGAGTACGATAAGTTAGGAATCATTTTCACAGATACGGATTCTGCTTTGAAAGAGTATCCTGACCTCTTTAAAAAATATTTTGCTAAGCTAGTTCCGCCAACGGACAATAAATTAGCAGCTTTGAATTCAGCGTTTTGGTCAGGTGGAACATTCATCTACGTGCCAAAAGGGGTTAAGGTCGATATTCCTTTGCAAACTTATTTCCGTATTAACAATGAAGCAACAGGGCAATTCGAACGAACATTGATTATCGTTGATGAGGGGGCAAGCGTTCATTATGTCGAAGGATGTACCGCACCAAATTATTCATCAGCAAGTCTGCATGCTGCTATCGTTGAAATTTTTGCGCTTGAAGGCAGTTATATGCGTTATTCAACGATTCAAAACTGGTCAGACAACGTGTATAACTTGGTAACAAAACGTGCCACAGCCAAGAAAAATGCAACTGTTGAATGGATTGACGGTAACCTTGGTGCGAAAACAACCATGAAATACCCATCTGTTTACCTTGACGGCGAAGGTGCGCGTGGCACAATGTTGTCAATTGCTTTTGCTAATAAAGGTCAACGCCAAGACACAGGTGCAAAAATGATTCACAATGCACCACACACCTCATCTTCGATTGTTTCAAAATCCATTGCCAAAGGTGGCGGAAAAGTTGACTATCGTGGTCAAGTGACTTTCAATAAGGAATCTAAAAAATCAGTTAGTCATATTGAATGTGATACCATTATCATGGATGATATTTCACGTTCAGATACCATTCCTTTCAACGAAATTCACAATTCACAAGTTGCACTTGAGCATGAAGCTAAAGTTTCAAAAATCTCAGAAGAACAACTTTATTATCTTATGAGCCGAGGGCTTTCAGAACAAGAAGCAACAGAGATGATTGTTATGGGATTTGTTGAACCATTCACAAAAGAATTACCAATGGAATACGCCGTTGAACTTAATCGATTGATTAGTTATGAAATGGAAGGTTCTGTTGGGTAATAGACTAAAAGAGACAAGCCAAAGGCTTGCCTCTTTTATATATGAAAATTAAAGTTTTTCATTAACAAAAGTGACAAAGTGGTTCCACCAGACTTTAAGAAAAATGCTTTTTTTAACCTCTTTCTTAGCAAGTGCTGGTACGCTTGGTTTAGAGTCTAGATAGCCAGTTCCAACGATTTGTTTATCGTCATAGATGAAAGAACCAACCTTGTCGCCTTTATTAATAGTAGCTTCATATCCTTTGGCTATTGTAGAAAATTTTACAGAAGCATCAGTTCCAATACGATGAACCACTTTTAATTCTTGAGAAGCAACTGCAGGTACAGTCTTTTCTTTTCCGTCGATAACTTTTGCTTTGCTGCTTTTAGTTGATTCACCAGCATCAACAAGAGTTGTCATTTCGTAATTTGATTTAACGTAATCAAGAAGTGCATTAGTAGCTTCAAAACGAGCAAATTCATTTTCTTGCCATCCATCGGCATTCATGACAACGGAGATAATACGCATGCCGTTTTCTGTAGAAGTCGCAACAAATGAAGCACCAGCAAGTTCAGTTGTACCAGTTTTTAGACCATCAATACCATCACGTTCGTAAGGCATTCCTTTGAGCATGTAGTTGTAAGTGTTCATTGTAGAGCCATCAAAGTCAGCAGTTGCTTGGTTACTAATTTTAAGAACATCTGGGTATTCAGTGATTAAGTGTTGGGCAATGATGGCAACATCACGAGCACTTAGAGTATTTTCATCAGTTGAACTAGAACCTGGGTAAATGTTATCACCTAGGTAACTATTGTTAAGACCAGAAGCATTAAATAATTTAGCATCATTGATTCCCCATTCTTGGAGTTGAGCTTGCATCATATCAACAAACTTACTTTCGGTACCACCAATTTGTTCTGCAAGGGGAATTGCAGCACTATTAGCACTAGCTACCATGGCAGCATTAACTAATTGTTCTACAGTATATTCACGTGCTTCCATAGGAACGTTACTAGCATCCGAATTAGCTGTTAAATCATAAGCATAATCAGATATAGGAACTTTAGTATCCCAACTTAGATTCCCTTTGTCGATTTCTTTGTAAGTTAAGTAAACCGTTAATATTTTTGTCATTGAAGCAATACCATCAGGTGTAGTTGCATCTTTTTCATATAATACTTTACCAGTAGAAGCTTCAACAGCGATAGCATGTTTAGCTGCTACATCAAAGGTATCATCAGCAGCAACTTTGTTTCCAATAAATGCCAAGAGTAGGGCCAAAACAGCAAAAACTTTCTTCATTGTTCTATCCTTTGTTAAAAAAATTAGATAATATGATTATATCATATTAATCGCTTACTTTCAGTGTGTCAGAAAACCTGACAAAAAATTCAGAAAAAACTATTCTCTTCAGAAAAACTATTTTCTTTAAGGAAACTTTATGCTATAATTTTATTTGTCAAATAATATAATTTAGAGAGAACAACTAGGAGGGCGTCACATGTCACTAAATGGTAAAACATGGAAACGCGTCGGTCTTGGGGCTGTAGCCTTAGTCTCAACAGCTGTTTTGGCAGCTTGTGGAGGTAAAAGCTCATCAACTTCTTCAAAAACTGATGAGATCAATTGGTACACTCCAACTGAAATTAGCACTTTGGACATTTCGAAAGTTACAGATAGTTATTCTTCAATTGCTATCGGTAACTCAGGTAGTAACTTACTTCGTCGTAACGAAGATGGCGAATTAAAACCTGATTTGGCTGAGAAAGTAGAAGTATCTGAAGATGGTTTAACATATATTGCCACATTACGTGATGAACTTAAATGGTCTGACGGTAGTGATTTAACGGCAGATGACTTTGTTTATACATGGCAACGTATTGTTGATCCAGCAACTGCTTCAGAGTATGCTTACCTTGCATCAGATGCGCATGTTTTAAATGCTGCAGAAGTTATCAATGGTACTAAGAGCGTTGATGAATTGGGAGTTAAAGCAGACGGTAATAAAGTAATCTTTACATTATCTAGCCCATCTCCACAGTTTATGAGCCTTTTGACATTTGCTAACTTCGTTCCTCAAAACAAAGCCTTTGTGGAGAAAGCAGGAAGTGACTACGCTACAACTTCTGAAAAAGCACTTTACTCAGGTCCCTATACAGTTAAAAATTGGAATGGTTCTAATGGTTCATTCACACTTGTGAAAAATAAATACTATTGGGACACTAAAAACGTTAAATTGAAAAAAGTTAACGTCCAAGCTGTTAAAAAACCTGATACTGCCGTGCAAATGTACAAAGATGGTGAGCTTGATACAGCAAACATCTCTGGTACAGAAGCAATTTATAAAGCAAATAAAAGCAACAAAGATGTTGTGGATGCACCAGAAGCAACATCTGCATACCTCGTTTACAACGAAACAGGTTCTGTTAAAGCTTTAGCTAATACTAAGATTCGTCAAGCACTTAACCTTGCAACAAATCGTGAAGGTGTTGTTAAAGCAGCTATTGATACAGGTTCAAAAGCAGCAACTGCTCTTGTTCCAACAGGACTAGAAACCTTAGAAGATGGTACTGATTTATCTAAATACGTATCACAAGATTACACTTATGATGCAAAACAAGCAGCAAAACTTTTCAAAGAAGGTCTTGCTGAAATCGGTGAAAAATCAGTTAAATTGACAATTACAGCTGATTCTGACACACCAGTTGCCAAAGCATCAGTAGACTACATCAAACAAACATGGGAAGATGTTCTTCCAGGATTAAAAGTAGAAGAAAAATTCGTAACATTCAAACAACGATTGCAAGATTCTAAAACACAAAACTTTGATGTTGTTCTATCACTTTGGGGTGGTGACTATCCAGAAGGATCTACATTCTATGGATTGTTTACATCAGATTCAGCTTACAACTACGGTAAGTTTAGTGATGCGACATATGATGCAGCCTACCAAAAAGCATTGACTACAGATGCTTTGGATCCAGTAGCTGCTGCAGATGATTATAAAGCTGCTGAAAAAGCACTTCATGATAATGCACACTATAACCCACTTTACTTCCGTAACACAAAAGCACTTCAAAATCCATCAATCAAAGGTCTTGTTCGTAACTCAACTGGTTTGCAAGTTGACTTTACATATGCCTATAAAGACAAATAATCTTTAATAAGTATGAATAATGGGCAAGAATTGGTTGCGGCCAATTCTTGCTTTTGTTGATAGGTAAAACTTTTCCCCTGCCAACAAAAGCAAATACAAAGAAGGAAATATTATGGTAAAATACATTCTTAAACGTGTTGCTATTCTTCTTGTAACACTCTGGGTAGTTGTTACCCTGTCGTTTTTCCTCATGCAAGTTATGCCTGGGACACCTTACAATAACCCAAAATTAACTGATGAGATGATTGCTTTAATGAACAAACAATATGGTTTGGATAAACCAGTTTGGCAACAATACCTTACTTACCTATGGAATATTCTTCATGGTGATTTCGGTACAAGTTACCAATCTATTAACCAACCTGTTGGACGTTTGATTTCTCAACGTTTGGGTGTATCGATTCAATTGGGTGTTCAAGCTTTAATTGTTGGATTTCTTTCAGGTATTGTTGTTGGTGCGGCTTCAGCACGTAACAAAAATAACTGGATTGATGGTGTACTTAGTGTTATTTCTACACTTGGTATTTCAGTACCATCATTTATTATCGGTCTTTTCTTATTGGTTACTCTTGGTTTCAAATGGAGCTTGTTCCCACTTGCAGGATGGGGTTCATTTGAACAAACCATTATGCCATCTATTGCCTTGGCAATCCCAGTCTTTGCTCAAGTTACACGTTTCTTCCGTGGACAAATGATTGAAACATTGAGTTCAGATTACATTCAATTAGCAACTGCTAAAGGTTTGAACAAACGTCAAGTGACACGTAAACACGCGTACCGTAACTCAATGATTCCAGTTTTGACTTTGGTTGGTCCTATGGCAGCAAACTTGCTAACAGGTTCAGCTTTGATTGAACAAATTTTCTCAATTCCAGGAATTGGTCAACAATTTGTCACATCTATTCCAGCTAAAGACTACCCAGTAATCATGGGGACAACTATTGTATATGCAATGATGTTGATGGTTGCCATTTTGGTAACAGATATTGCAACAAGTATCGTTGACCCTCGTGTACGCTTGCAGTAAGGAGAATAACATGGCAGAAAAAAATAGAGAATTTAAACTTGTTGGTGTTGGTTCAGCCAGCTCACAAGAAAAAATCGAAAAGCCTGCTCTTTCTTTCATGCAAGATGCTTGGTGTCGTTTGAAAAAAAATAAATTAGCTGTCGTTTCAATGTGGTTCTTGGCTATCTTGATTGTCTTTTCAATGATTTCAGTCGTGTTAGTTCCGCGTGATGATGCTAATGCATTTAACACAAAAGAAGTTACAACATATCGTAACCTTCCACCCAAAATTAGCGATAATCTTCCATTCTGGAATGGGACAATTACTTATTCTGGGAGTACAGAAGCAACAGATGTTTATGCTGACCAAGGTGTACCAGAAGGAACAAAATTCATTTTAGGTACTGATAATTTGGGACGTAGTATTGCCAAACGTATTATTGTTGGTGTTCGTATTTCCCTTCTTATCGCAATCGTAGCTACTTTGATTGACCTTTTGATTGGTGTAACATACGGTTTGATTTCAGGTTATGTCGGCGGTAAAATCGATATGATTATGCAACGTATCATTGAAGTTATTTCATCAATTCCTAACTTGGTTATTGTAACAATGCTAGGGCTTTTGCTAGGTAATGGTGTCACATCAATCATCATTTCAATTGCTATTGTCGGTTGGACTTCAATGGCTCGTCAAGTTCGTAACTTAACACTTTCTTATCGTGAACAAGAGTTTGTTCTTGCAGCTCGTTCATTGGGTGAAAGTGCGCCAAAAATTGCTTTTAAACATATTCTTCCAAACATTTCAGGGATTATTATTGTTCAAATCATGATGACAGTTCCAAGTGCCATCATGTACGAAGCTGTTCTTTCAGCTATCAACCTTGGGGTGAAACCACCTACAGCATCACTTGGTTCATTGATTACTGATGCCCAAGAATATTTACAATATTACCCTTATCAAGTTATTTTACCAGCCCTTGCTTTGGTATTGATTTCACTTGCCTTCATCTTATTAGGTGATGGACTTCGTGATGCATTCGATCCAAAATCTGGCGATCGTTAGGAGGAAAAACTATGACTGAAAAAACAATTTTACAAGTTAAAAACCTCCGTGTAGATTTCCATACCTATGCTGGGGAAATTAAAGCTATTCGTGATGTCAGCTTTGACTTAAAAGAAGGTGAAACACTTGCCATTGTTGGCGAGTCAGGTTCAGGTAAATCTGTAACAACAAAAACGTTGATGGGCTTGTCAGCTTCAAATGCAGAAGTTACAGGAGACATCGATTTTAAAGGTAAAAAATTAACAGAACTAAAAGAAGACGAATGGATTAAGGTTCGTGGAAATGAAATTGCAATGATTTTCCAAGACCCTATGACAAGCCTTGACCCAACAATGAAAATTGGCCAACAAATTGCTGAACCAATTATGATTCATGAAAAAGTTTCTAAACAAGAAGCTTTAAAACGTGCTTTGGAGCTTATGAAAAATGTCGGTATTCCAAATGCAGAAGAACATATTAATGATTATCCGCACCAATGGTCAGGTGGTATGCGTCAACGTGCTGTTATTGCGATTGCCTTGGCGGCAAACCCAGATGTTTTGATTGCTGATGAACCTACAACAGCCTTGGACGTAACTATTCAAGCACAAATTTTGAATTTGATGAAACAAATTCAAAAAGAACGTAGTTCATCAATCGTCTTTATCACACATGACCTTGGTGTTGTTGCGGGTATGGCTGATTGTGTTGCTGTTATGTATGCCGGTAAGATTATTGAATATGGAACAGTAGATGAAGTATTCTACAACCCACAACATCCATATACTTGGGGGCTTTTGAATTCAATGCCAACAACTAATACTGAAGCAGGAAGCCTTCAATCTATCCCAGGGACGCCGCCAGATCTCCGTAATCCACCAAAAGGTGATGCTTTTGCACCACGTAACGAGTTTGCTTTAGATATTGATTACGAAGAAGAACCACCAATGTTTAAAGTTAGTGATACGCATTTTGCAGCTACATGGTTGTTAGATGAACGTGCACCTAAAGTAACACCACCATTACCAATTCAAAAACGTTGGGCAAAATGGAAAGAGCTTGAAGGGAGAAAAGCTTGATGACTGAAAATAGAAAAAAGCTTGTTGAACTTAAAAATGTATCATTGACTTTTAACGAAGGTAAGAAGAACGAAGTAAAAGCTATTGATAATATCAGTTTTGATATTTACGAAGGTGAAGTTTTCGGTCTTGTTGGAGAATCAGGTTCTGGTAAGACAACCGTTGGTCGTGCTATTTTGAAATTGTACGACATTAATAAAGGTGAAATTGATTTTGATGGCGAAACTATCTCTCACCTTAAAGGGAAAGAATTGCACGAATTCCGTAAAAATGCTCAAATGATTTTCCAAGACCCACAAGCTAGTCTTAATGGTCGTATGAAAATTCGTGACATTGTTGCGGAAGGACTTGACATCCATAAATTAGTTAACAGTAAAGAAGAACGTGACCAAAAAGTTCAAGATTTACTTGCTTTAGTTGGACTTAACAAAGACCATTCAACGCGCTATCCACATGAATTTTCAGGTGGACAACGTCAGCGTATTGGTATCGCTCGTGCTCTTGCTGTTGCACCAAAGTTCATCATTGCCGATGAACCAATTTCAGCCCTTGACGTGTCAATCCAAGCTCAAGTTGTTAACCTTATGCAAAAACTTCAAAGAGAACAGGGGTTAACATATCTCTTTATTGCTCACGATTTGTCAATGGTTAAATACATCTCAGATCGTATTGGGGTTATGCACTGGGGTAAAATGCTTGAAATTGGAACATCTGATGATGTCTATAATCATCCAATTCACCCATATACTAAGAGCTTATTGACTGCAATTCCAGAACCAGACCCAGAATCTGAAAGAAATCGTATCCATGAAGAATACGATCCAAGTGCAGAACTAGATGGCCGACCACGTGAAATGCGTGAAATTACACCTGGCCACTTTGTTCTTTGTACAGAAGCGGAAGCAGAAGCTTATAAACAAGAATTATAAGACAAAGAGAAGGGTTTCCTTCTCTTTTTTGCATATCTAAATTTCAGCCTCCAATCGCCCTTTTTACGCCTCCCATGTACCTTTTTCTACAAGCTCCTTAGTCA
>ERZ1034949.546-NODE-546-length-23884-cov-20.671577_pt1 | contig 23884 bp, 20 predicted proteins | sample MGYA00520590_ERZ1034949 | MGnify/ENA primary metagenome ERZ1034949 (study PRJEB33766, sample SAMN09781752) | gut metagenome | biome: gut microbiome | host: Homo sapiens | place: Madagascar | study: EMG produced TPA metagenomics assembly of the PRJNA485056 data...
AAAGCTTTATTGAACCCCCGGTCCAACCGGGGGTTTTCTTTTTACAAAAAAGCGGCGCATTATGTTATGCGCCGCCAATACCGCCTAGCCAGCAGCCCTCTCCGCAGAGCTGCTTTCCTATCCTTCCAGCCCGAATGCCTTCTCCCAGATGGCCTTATATTTCCGGAAAAGAGCCTTAGCCTCTTCTTCATCCTTTCCTTTCAGGGAGTAATAGAATTTGATCTTCGGCTCCGTGCCGCTGGGGCGGATAGCCATCCATCCTTCCCCTTCCAGGTAGAACTTCAGTACATTTTCCCGAGGCAGGTCCCGCACCCCTTTTTCAAAATCCACGGTTTCCGTAACAGGGGGGAAGAGTTTCTTCACATCCAAAGCTCTTGCCTGCTCCATGATGGAGCGGATCTTTTCCTGCCCCTCAAGACCTTTCAGGGTGTAGGAAACGCTCCTGTCATAATAATACCCATACCGTTCATAAAGTTTTTCCAGTACGTCAATGAGGGTAAGTCCCTTTTCTTTAAAGTAAGCTGCCATTTCACAGATAGCCATGGCCGATACCACGGCATCCTTGTCTTGGGCATGGGTGCCAATGAGGTATCCATAGCTTTCTTCATAGCCGAAGACGAAATCATGGGTGCTGTCCTGTTTCCACCGGCTGATTTTTTCACCGATGTACTTGAATCCGGTCAGCACTTCCACCACCTGCACATGGAAATCCCGGGCCACGTCGCCGCCCAGTTCACCGGTAACTACGGTTTTTACCATGGTAGAAGCAGGGGTGAGCTTTTCTTTTCTGGTAGTAAACAGGAAATAAGCCAGAAGAGCGCCCATCTGGTTTCCGGTGATCAGTTCAAAATGGTCTCCCCTGCGGGCAGCCGCGCCGATGCGGTCGCTGTCCGGATCTGTACCGATCACGATGTCTGCCCCTTCTTTTTCTCCCAGTTCGATGCCCAGCGTAAGGGCTTCCTTATTTTCCGGATTTGGGGATTTGACGGTGGGGAAATCGCCATCCGGCAGTTCCTGTTCCTTTACCACCTTCACATCACAGAAGCCGGCTTTTTCAAGAATGCGCCGTACCGGCCTGTTTCCACTTCCATGAAGCGGTGTATAGACCACCGAAAGGGGCGGCGGATTTCCTTTGTACCAGGACTGTCGAAAAGCGGCATCAAGGAAAAGGTCCACCACGTCCTGGTCAATCCAGGTAATAAGGCTTTCCTTTCCCTCATCCTCAATATGGGACAGATCCTTGACCGCTTCCACGTAAGTCGTGAGCACATCGGCCTTCGCTGGCACCAGCTGCCCTCCGTCCGGTCCATAGACTTTGTAGCCGTTGTACTCCGGCGGATTATGGCTGGCGGTAATGACAATGCCTCCCAGAGCCTGGAAATGCTTCACGGAAAAAGAAAGCACCGGAATCGGTTCCAGCTCCTTGAAAATACGAACCGGTATGCCCGCCGCCGTCAGAACGGAAGCTGCTTCTACCGCAAACTCCCGGGAGTGGTTCCGGGAATCGTAGGCAATGACGACGCCCCTACCCAGTTCCGCCGGAAAGGTCTGATGAAGGTAATCCGCAAACCCCTTCGATGCCCGGGCCACGGTGTATCGGTTCATCCGATTTGTACCGGCTCCCATGATTCCCCGGAGTCCAGCTGTCCCGAATTCCAGGTCTTTGTAAAAGCGGTCTTCTATATCCTTTTCATTATGGAGAGAAAGGAGCTCTTCCTTCGTTTTGTCATCGGCCCAGGAGAGCCAGTTTTCATAGTTCTCTTTATATCCCATTTCGCACCTCTTCTATGTTTAATCTGTTTCTTTATTATATCAGTTTATAAAGAGGAAGGTAGTGGAAAATAGGGGAAGGGAAACGGCTTCAGCGAAGTGACTGAAAAAGTAAAGAGACTTAGGGAAGCGCCGCAGGCCTGACATCCATATTCCTTCTTTAAGTCCAGGCGGCAGCCTTAGCCCTGGCCGTCAGACCATAGCCATCCCCGGCCGAAGCCCCTGCCCATTTCTCCAATTAAAAACAGCAGGAGCCTATTCACTCCTGCTGCCACAAGACCAATTATCTTACGCTCTTCACCTTGAGCCGCCGTTCCAGCACCCGGAGGCACATGGATACGAAGAAGGTCATGATGAAGTAGTACAGTGCCACGATAACCAGCGGCGGGAATGGCTGGAAGCTGATGCCCTGGATGGTGGTGGCTGTATACATGAGGTCTGCCATGCCGATGACGGAGACCTGGGACGATTCCTTGATAAGGGTGACAAACTCATTGCCGATGACCGGGAGAATATTCCGGATAGCCTGGGGAATGATGATACGTACCATGGATTCCCATTTCGAGAAGCCCAGGGACATGGCCCCTTCCAGCTGGCCCTTCGGAATGGACTCGATACCGGAACGGACGATTTCACATTCGTAGGCCCCGGAATTGATGATGAGCGCCAGGACGCCGGCCGATAGACGTTCGAAGTCCACGCCCAGGATCTGGAAACTGGGGAAATGGATGCCCAGGAACGGGAGTCCGAAGAATACGAGGGAAATCTGTACCAGCACAGGGGTACCGCGTATGACTTCCACGTACACCGCTGCAATGGCCTGGAGAATTTTGATGCCTGAAATCTTCATGAATGCCAGGACTATCCCCAGAAGGAGTCCGAAGAAGCAGGACAGAAGAGAAATAATGATGGTGATTTTCACACCTGACATAAATATGTCATTATATTTCACCGCAGTATCTATAACCATATCCATAGGGTACCATCTCCTTAAATATCCGCATGAAGCAGCCGCTTCAGGAATGTCTGTGTTCTTTCTTCTTTTGGATGGGTAAAGATATCTTCCGGATTTCCTTCTTCCACAATATAGCCTTTATCCATGAAAACCACGTGGCTCGAAACGCTTCTGGCGAACTGCATTTCATGGGTTACCACCACCATGGTCATGCCGGCCAGGGCCACTTCCTTCATGACCGTCAGCACGTCGCCAACCAGTTCCGGATCCAGGGCCGAAGTGGGTTCATCAAAAAGAAGCATCTTCGGCTTCATGGCCAAAGCCCGGGCGATGGCCACACGCTGCTGCTGGCCGCCGGAAAGCTGGCCGGGATAATAGTCCGCCCGTTCCGCCAGTCCCACCCGATCCAGAAGCTCCATGGCCTCTTCCTTTGCCTGGGCCTTTGGAAGCTTCTTGATATGCACCGGCGCATACATCACGTTTTCCACCGCCGTAAACATGGGGAACAGGTTAAAGGACTGGAACACCATGCCCACATCCCGGCGGAGCATCTTCACGTCCGTCTTTTCGTTGACCTTCTTCCCCTCAAACCAGAGCTCACCGCCCGTCGGCTTTTCCAGGAGATTCAGGCAGCGGAGGAATGTACTCTTCCCGGATCCCGAAGGTCCGATAATGGTGCACACTTCTCCGTTTTCAATGCTCATGCTGATGTCCTTCAGCACTTCCACCTTGCCAAAGGATTTTTTCAAATGTTTTATTTCGTAAATGATGTCTTTTTTGTCTGCCATAGTTCTCACGTCCTTCTGTTTGACAAGAATTTTAGCATAAATATACAGTTTAGTCAAGAAAAATTGCATAAATTTACATATATTTTGCATACCAGGTGCTTAGATTGCAACTTCATCCGGATGTTTGGGGCTAAAGGCACCCGGTGAACTGCGCTTCGCCTGTTCACCGGGTGGTTGGTACTTCGCACCGGCGGCATAAGGTGGACCAGCCGCCAAAGTCGGCGATTCTACCTTACGTCCCCGCTTTCACGAGCAAAGCGGTGTGAAAGCCACAACCCGGTTGGCGAGCGCCAGCGATGCCAACCCACCACCTTTAAGAACCATCTATGGGTTCAGCCCAAATCCAATACATACCCACGTCCCTTTTTCACTGGAAATCTCCCGGTCCATTCAGTATAATGAAGTTGAATCATTGCATGATTTTCCAGAATATGCAGATCATATGAAAACGTTTGAAAGGAAGGTATCACTATGCCGCTTGTAGGAACTACGGAAATGTTTAAGAAAGCCTATGAAGGCCATTATGCCATTGGTGCTTTTAACGTAAACAATATGGAAATCATCCAGGGCATCATGGAAGCTGCCAAAGAAGAAGAATCCCCTGTCATTCTCCAGGCTTCGGAAGGTGCCCGGAAATATGCAGGCCAGGAATATATTGTGGGTCTCGTAAAGATCGCGCTCCAGGATTATCCGGAAATCCCGACTGCCCTCCACCTGGATCACGGCTCTTCCTATGAAGTATGCAAAGCCTGCATTGATGGAGGATTTTCCTCTGTCATGTACGATGGCTCCAAGCATCCCTTCGAAGAAAACGTGAAAGTCACAAAGCAAATCGTAGAATACGCCCATGATAAAGGGGTCGTGGTGGAAGCGGAACTGGGCCGCCTCGCCGGCGTGGAAGATATGGTTTCCGTAGATGCCAAGGATGCCATTTTCACCGATCCCGACCAGGCTGCTGAATTCGTAGAACGGACCGGCTGTGACTCCCTGGCCATCGCCATCGGCACCAGCCACGGCGCCTATAAGTACAAAGGAGATCCCTACCTGGACTATGAACGGCTGGAAAAAGTGGGCAAACTCCTTCCGGGCTACCCCATCGTCCTCCACGGTGCTTCCACGGTTATTCCGGAATTCGTAGAAAAATGCAACAAGTACGGTGGCAAAGTTCTCGGTGCGAAAGGCGTACCGGAAGACATGCTCCGGAAAGCTGCCACCATGGCGGTCTGCAAAATCAATATCGACACCGATATCCGCCTTGCCATGACCAGCGCCATTCGGGAAGCCCTGTACAAGGATCCCTCCAACTTCGATCCCAGAAACTATCTGAAACCTGCCAGAGAAGCAGTCAAACAGATGGTCAAGCATAAGATTGAAGCAGTCCTCGGCTCCGCCCACACCATCTGATTGAATCCCAAAACAAAAACACCGATTGCCCGTTCCTGTGAACCGGACAATCGGTGTTTTTTGCTTGGGTTGGATCCTGGCTAATGTCCTGTCTCAAGCATATTTGTGTTAATGATTGACGTTGACCTGAGCGCATTACAATTTATTATATCTTAACGATTACCGGAATCAGTCGCAGTAGACTCTGCACCCAAATCGTCATCTCGAGCGTTGATAAGTACCGTAATGAAGTTAAATATAAAAATAGAATGTAAGAGAGAACCCAGAAATCTCTCGAAAAAAAGCCTCTGACGGTCTTACAATGCTGAAAACGGTTGAAAAGTCCTGTATTCAGATAAACCCTCAGGGAAGCGCTCAATCGTGCCTGACCAAAAGCTCAATGCCCTCTTTCTTATAGGTGCTGTAAACCTCTTTAATGAACTGGTGTTTCAGCACCGCTTCATCCACGATATTCCGGATGCGGAGGACCACGTTGAAGGAAATGCCGTAATCCCCCATTTTATCGTACCGCACGAGGGGCTGGAATCCGGTGACTCCGTATTCACTGTGGTCCAGGATATACCGGGCCACCTTCAGTGTCACCTCTTCCACATGGTCCAGGTCATTATTATAGGTGATGGTGATGGGGATAAAGATCGTGCATTCCGCCAGGGGCTGCTCGTAGTTCGTAAGGGTAGCATTGGCGATGCTTTTATTCGGCACGATGACCATATTTCCTGTGGACGTACGGATGGTGGTATTCCGCCAGTTCATATCCACCACCCGGCCCGCTTCCCCACCGGCAAGACGGATATAGTCTCCCATGTGGACCTGCTTCGAAACCAGGGTAGTAATACCGGAGAAAAGGTTGGCCAGAGTATCCTGCAAAGCCAGCGCCGAAGCCAGGCCGCCGGCACCAAGGGCTGTCAGGAGCGGTGAAATGGATATACCATAGGAGGAAAGGATGAAGAGAATCCCCATAATATATACCCCCAGATCCACCACCGTAGTCAGGATGGATGTGGTGGCCTGCTTGTCGCCGCTCTTGGACAGTTTATCCTTCAGGAAAGAAGACACCGTGTGGGCGCAGAAAAATGTGACTGTGATGATGACCACACTGTGATAATGGTAAGACAGCATTTCCTGCACAAAGGGCGGCAGGTTCAGGATGTTCTTCGCCATCTGTATCCCCATGAGTATTCCCAGCAGGGTAGGCATGAATCGGAAGATATTACGCCAGCTGTCCCGGGGCACCTTCGTCACCCGGCAAAGGACTTCAATAAAGAGCCGGAAAATTCCATGCAGTACAAAGATACCGATGATAATGAACAGGATCATCGCCGCAAAATGAACATGGGGTCCCCCATGCTCCAGCTCGAATTTCAACATAGTAATAACTGAATCCATACAGCTTCCTCCGGAAAAATATTTTTATTACGATAGATAAATATTATACTCCGGAAGAAGAAGAAACGCGAGAGGGAAAAATATCAGGATTAAAGTCCGGACCGATACCGGTCGGATATCAGCCCACTTTGCAACAATCATATGGCAGAACATCAAACGAATCGATGGATGATTCAGGCCCTAAGTCAGGGAAACGCTGATTAATTCACAGAGTCCGACTATATATGCATTTGAAAAAAATCCGATGATTGGCGTTCCGATTAATCAATGAGAGATAAGGAAAGACAGACAATGGATACAGCCAGTCATCATAAGGCGACAATTCCCTATAGGTGCGTCGCCACCACTACTAATTTACGCCCAGCTACTTCAAGCAATAAAAAAAACGTCCCAGTGGGACGTTTTTTTTATTGTCTGTCATTAAGCGTTCTTTGCTGCTTCGCAGATCTTGGTGAAGCCTGCAGGATCGCTGATAGCCAGTTCGGAGAGCATCTTGCGGTTTACTGCAATGCCTGCCTTGGTGAGGCCAGCGATGAGTCTGCTGTAGCTCAGACCGTTCTGGCGAGCTGCTGCGTTGATGCGGACGATCCAGAGCTTACGGAATTCTCTCTTCTTGGAGCGGCGGTCTCTTCTTGCATAGTAGAGAGCCTTCATGACCAGTTCATTTGCTTTTCTGTACTGGGTATGACGGGCACCTCTGTAGCCTTTAGCCAGTTTCAGAATTTTCTTATGTCTTGCATGGGCGGTTACGCCTGTTTTAATTCTTGCCATTCTATGTAATTCTCCTTATCAGCCGTTTGGAAGCAGTCTTGCTACGCGTTTGTAATCAGATTTGGAAACCAGTGCTGCTTTTCTGAAGTTTCTCTTTCTCTTCTGGGTCTTCTTTTCAAGGATGTGGCTCTTGAAAGCCTTGTTTCTCTTGAATTCTCCGGTTCCTGTTTTGGTAAAACGTTTTGCCGCAGCACGGCGGGTTTTCATTTTCGGCATAATCATATCTCCTTTTTCATGCTTTTGGCCCAATGACCATGGTCATATTACGGCCTTCTAATTTCGGTGGCTTTTCGCGAACAATGGAGTCACCGAGCTCTTTTGCAAAGCGATCGAGAACTTCCTGTCCCAGTTCGGGATGGGTCATTTCCCTGCCACGGAACATGATGGTCACCTTGACCTTGTTTCCGTCTCCCAGGAAGCGCTGGGCGTTTTTCAGTTTCACAAAGAAGTCGTGGTCTTCGATATTCGGACGGAGCTTGACTTCCTTGATCTGGAATACCTTCTGTTTCTTCTTTGCTTCCTTATCACGTTTCTGCTGTTCATAACGGTACTTGCCGTAATTCATGATGCGGCATACCGGCGGGCGGCCATTCGGAGCCACTTCCACGAGATCAAGTCCCTTTTCTTCCGCAATGCGGATCGCTTCATGAAGAGTCATGATCCCCAACTGTTCGTTTGTATCGCTGACGACGCGGACTTCGCGGGCCCGGATCTGTTCGTTGATACTAAGTTCTTTACTTATTCTTTTCACCTCCGAAAAAGAAATCATTGCAAGTAAAAAGCGGACGGCATACACCGTCCGCTCCGAGTTCATACGTATGAAACCTTAGTAGCCTGCGCCTTGTAAGGTGAGAAGCGGATGACTTCTGCTTGCAATCAATTACGCTAGATATAATACACTATGGCAGTTAATCTGTCAAGTCATTTCTCAAAACTCTATGAGCCAGACCAATGGTGACTTCATTGAAGTGGAGAACCCCCACTCCCACGAATACGGCCACACAGAGATGTTCTTTCCAACGGGCGATACCGATCTTGCCACCTACATTCATGCCGATGGCCATAAGCTTCACCTGTTCAATGGCCGATTCCATAGCGCCAAGCACGGAACCGTCACCTACATGGGTGTCAGAAATCACGTGCTGCCGCTGGGCCGCCACGATGGCGGACTCAAAAATCTTCGGTAAAATGTCGGTGAATTTGCCGCCAAAGTTGACGGCCACGGACCGGATGCCCTGAGCCATGAGCTGTTCCCGAAGGGCATTTTCATCGGCCCTGGTTTCTGATAACGCCATGCGCACGGCAGCTCTTGCCACGTCGGCGCTCTGAAATTCTCTTGCCATATTAATATTCTCTGCTCTTGATTTCACGAATCAGGTTTGCCACGAACATGGGCAGCGGGCTGGAGCCTTCGTCCCCGTTCTTGCGGCTTCTGATAGCCACGGTGTGGGTCTTCATTTCTTTATCCCCTACGATGAGCATGTACGGAACTTTTTCCATCTGAGCCTTGCGGATCTTGTATCCCAGGGTTTCATTGGCTTCTTCCACTTCTACCCGGATATCGGAATCAGACAGGGCAGCAGCTACGGTCTTTGCGTAGTCCATGTTCTTTTCGGTGACCGGAATGACTTTGACCTGTACCGGGGCAATCCATGTGGGGAAGGCACCGGCGAAGTGTTCGATAAGGATGCCGATGAACCGTTCCAGGGAACCGTAGCCGGCTCTGTGGAGCATGACGGCTCTGTGTTTTTCACCGTCTTCACCGATGTAGTTGACATCAAACCGTTCCGGCAGCTGCATATCCATCTGGATGGTGCCGCACTGCCAGGTACGGCCGAGGGAATCCTGTACATGGAAGTCCAGCTTCGGTCCATAGAAAGCGCCGTCCCCTTCGTTGATCTGGTAAGGAACGCCGGTCTTTTCGATGGCTTCCCGGAGAGCGTTGGTGGAGATTTCCCACAGTTCATCGCTGCCCATGGAGTTTTCCGGACGGGTAGACAGTTCTACATGGTATTCCAGGCCGAATACGCCGTACATCTTCTTGTACATAGCCATGCACTTGATGACTTCGTCCTTCATCTGGTCCTGGGTCATGAAAATGTGGGCATCATCCTGGGTAAAGCAGCGTACGCGGAAGAGTCCGTGGAGAGCGCCCTTCAGTTCGTGGCGGTGAACGATACCGAATTCACCGACCCGCATGGGCAGATCCCTGTAGGAACGCTGCTGGGTCTTGAAATAGAGGATTCCGCCGGGGCAGTTCATCGGCTTAATTGCATAGTCTTCATCGTCGATCTTGGTGAAGTACATGTTTTCCTTGTAATGATCCCAGTGGCCGGACTGGATCCAGAGCTTCTTGGACAGGATGATCGGGGTCATGATTTCTACATAACCGAATTCTTTGAACAGTTCCCGTTCATAGTCCATGAGCTTGTTCCGGAGAACCATGCCCTTCGGATGGAAGAAGGGGAATCCCGGTCCTTCTTCATGGAAGGAGAAGAGGTCCAGCTGTTTGCCCAGTTTTCTGTGATCCCGCTTTTCCGCTTCTGCACGGACGAAGAGGAAATGATCCAGGTCTTCCTTCTTGAAGAAGGCGGTAGCATAGATACGCTGGAGCATCTTGTTCTTGGAATCACCGCGCCAGTAAGCGCCGGCAACTGTCATAATCTTGAATACCTTCACCTTGCCGGTGGAACGGAGATGGGGGCCGGCGCAGAGGTCCGTGAAATCGCCCTGTTCATAGAGGGAAATCTGAGCATCCTCCGGAAGGTCATTGATGAGCATGACCTTGTAGTCCTGGCCTTTGTCCTGGAAGAACTTCAGCGCTTCTGCGCGGCTGACTACTTTCTTTACGAGAGGAATATTTTCTTTGGCAATCTTTGCCATTTCCTTTTCGATGGCCGGGAAATCTTCCTGGCTGAATACGTGATCAGAATCCAGGTCATAGTAGAAACCGTCATCAATGGCCGGGCCAATGGCAAACTTGGTGCCCGGGAACAGGTGCTGGATGGCCTGTGCCATTACATGGGAAGCGGTGTGGCGCAGGGTGAAGAGGCCTTCCTTGTCTTCCTTGGTGAAAAATTCGACTTCGCTGCCATCGACGATGGGGTCACGGAGATCCGTGAGCTCGCCATTCACCTTGGCCACCAGGGCATCCCTGCCGAGGCTGTTGGAAATGGCCTTGGCTGCGTCAGCCAGGGATACAGCGCTTTCGAACTGTTTTTCCTTACCGTCTTTCAGTTTGATTGTAATCATGAACTTCTTCCTTTCTGTATTCTCCGCCTCCCGCTGCTGGGGACAGCGTTCCGCTTTGGATTGAAGGCTTTTGGAGAAATAAAAAAACTTCCATCCCTCTAAGGGACGAAAGTTCATTTCCGTGGTTCCACCCAAATTGAAGCATTGCTTCACTCATAGGCCTCTAACGGAAGCGGTCCGTGGGAATTTCAATTCCCCTGCTCGGAAGCGGTAACCTGCCCACCATCGTATCTGCTCACACCGGCCGCAGACTCTCTGAAACAATGGACCGGACACATCATGTCTCCGTCATCGCATTTATGTGTTTACTATAGTCCCGGATGAGATGTTTGTCAAGGGAAAATTTGGAAAGTACCGCAGAAGACTTAAAGAATGCAAGAAATATTCTTTCCTTAAATGGCTGAGGGAAAACGCCTGACAGCGAAACGACCTGCGGCAAAGGGGAAGGTGGCGGCGCATGAATAAAAAAGCACCACCTTTTGTAATACTGCCAGCGGATTCACCGCAATTGGAATCCTACTGACCTTATATCTGAAACATGAAGTTGACCCAACATGAGGCACTCTTTTAAAAGCATAAGTCCTGTATAAAAATTATGCGTCGATTCTCTGTTGTTCGGCCAGCCTCTATTCGGAAAGCGCTATTTGTATTTCATGCCAAACCTGGAGATTCTCTGCAGGACCGCCAATTTGGGTATGACCACTTACCGGATAATTAAAAAGGCGGCGCTATTTGAATTGTGCGCCGCACCACCCCCTTGCCCGCAGGCCATTTCCCCTCAGCCACCTCGCCCGCAGGGCGTCCCCCCTCATCCACTGATTCGCCGCAGGCGAATCTATATTTCCTCCACGTACAGGACACCCGGAATCTCACTGAACTCATGGAGCCAGGTTTCATGATCCCCGTGGTGGGCCATTTTGACAGTCACCGTGGCAGAAGGAGAAAGGCCGGCCTGCCGCTGGCGATAAATACTGAAATTGGTGACCTTGATTTCCTTTGCCCGAAGGCCGGTCAGGAATGAACGGATGGCTTCCATGTTTTCAAATTCCACATAGAGGTCCATATCCCGGGCCCTTGCCCGAAGATGTTTGTCCACCGGTTCCAGGACCCGGAGTACGAATATGACGAATAAGAGGGCCAGTATGGTACCCTTGATAAATCCGATACCCGCCGCCAGGCCGATACCTGCGCATACCCAGAGTCCCGCTGCCGTAGTGAGCCCCTTCACTTCATTCCGACCGGTAACAATGATGGTGCCTACACCCAGAAAACCGATGCCGCTCACCACCTGGGCCCCGATACGGGCCAGATCCGTATTGGACGTGGGGAAAGAGCGGAGAATGAATTCATTCACAATCATGGCCATGGCCGCACCGATGCAGACAAGGGCATGGGTCTTGATACCGGCGCCTTTGTTCTTGTATTCCCGGTCCATGCCGATGATGACTCCCGCCAGGGTGGCAAGGAAGAGCCGGGCCGCAATGCCGGCCATGGTCCAGGACTGGAAAAAATTGATAATATCGTCCATGATGTCTCCTTGTTGGATGTATTGTATGGATGCCTCGCATGTAGATGGGGCTAATGGTGGCAGGTGAACATCGCTTTGCTCGTTCACCGGGTGGTGGCTTTACCTGGGGCTGCCGCCCCGGTAAAGCAGGGGCATAAGGTTCAGAAGCTACCTTTAGTGGCGAAGGAATAAGCGGCCTCCGGCCGCGTTATATACTGTTTCCTTCCCATTAAGCGCAGCGCCCAACCCGGTTGGCGAGCACAGCGATGCCAACCCACAACCTGCTTTTACGAGCGCAGCGATGTAAAAGCCACAACCCTTATGAACCCGCTACTCGCCTGGGGATTCCACTCATCCATGGTCAACAGCCCCCCGCAGCCGTCTGAAAGCCTCATAGAGTTCCGGAAATGGCGTATCCTTATCCTTTTCCGCTACCCAGCGGAAGAAACGGTCTCCTACCCGCAGTTCACAGCGGGTGAGACGTTTGATGGGACCATACTTTTCCTTTTCATAGGCGTCCGTATTGATTTCCAGGGATTTCGTATTGGTGACAGACTGCTTCTGGGGCAGGGTAAAAAGAAACCCTAAGGACTCTGCGAAACGGATCATGGCCTCTTTCGGGATCTCCCCCTCCGAAACCTTTGGAATCCCATTTTTCCACTCCGTCCTTTCCCAGTGGCCATGGGAAAAATCAAAGACATAATCATAGGGTCCCCCATTTCCGGAGAGATAGTTATCGGTAATGGAAAAACGGAAGGACATGGAAAGCCACCGTTTCTTTCCCTCCTCCTCCGTAAGGATATCATTATTTCTAGCATGGAAACTGCTTTCTACGCCGGCTTTTTTGGCTATTTTGTCAAAATCATAAGATGCCATAAAAGTTCGCTCCTTGTGTTCTTATTTTACTTATATTATACAATAGATGGAAATAAAAAGGCTGTGCCCATAGAGTAGGAATACCACAGCCCTGCCGAAGTCAGAGTTCTGACAAAGCCACAGCCTTGGCCGCAGGCCACTTCCCGGTCTTTTTATGCTATACTATGCTTATATGTATTAAACGCTCAGAGGAGGGCATACTATGAATATTCTTGTTACCGGCGGTGCCGGTTATATCGGTTCCCATACGGTGAGAGCCCTGGCAGCGGCCGGAGATTTCACACCCGTTGTCTTTGATAACCTGGCCACCGGCCATGCTGAGTCGGTACCGGAAGGAGTGGTCCTGGTCAAAGGGGACATCCATGACGTGGATTTCGTGGCAGACACCCTGAAAAAATATGATATTTCCGGGGTCATCCATTTTGCCGCCTTTTCCCTGGTCGGTGAATCCATGGTGGATCCCGCCAAGTATTACACAAACAATGTGGAAGGGACCCTGCATCTGCTTTTGGGAATGAAGAAAGCGGGGGTCAATAAAATCGTCTTTTCCTCCACCGCCGCCGTCTACGGGGAGCCGGAAAAAACGCCGATTGAAGAAGATTTTCCCCACAACCCCACCAATGTATACGGCCGCACGAAGCTGGTCATCGAAAACATGATGCGGGACTTCACGAATGCCTATGGCCTCCGGTATGTGGCGCTCCGGTACTTTAATGCCGCCGGCGCTGCCCTCGACGGTTCCATCGGCGAAGACCACAATCCGGAATCCCACCTGATTCCCCTGATTCTGAAGACCGCCCAGGGCGTCCGGGACCACATCGCCATTTACGGCACCGATTACCCCACCCCCGACGGCACCTGCATCCGCGACTACATCCATGTACTGGACCTGGCCGATGCCCACGTGCTGGCCATGAAATACCTCCTCCGTGGCGGGGAAAGCAACTATTTCAACCTGGGAAGCGAAAAAGGATTCAGCGTCCGGGAAATCATCGAGACCGCCAAAAAAGTGACGGGTATCGATTTCAAAGTCACCGAAGAAGCAAGACGCCCTGGCGATCCGGCCGTGCTCATCGCTTCCTCCAGGAAATGCAGGGAAGTACTGGGCTGGCATCCCACCCATTCCAATACGGAAGAAATCATCGCCTCCGCATGGAAGTGGCATAAAAGTCACCCTTACGGATATGGTAAGTAACATCCGTCCGTATGAATGGGGCTAAGGGTGGTGGGTGAACTTCGCTGCGCTCGTTCACCGGGTTGTGGGCTCTTCGCGCCGGGGGCATAATGTGGATTCGCAGCTTCGCCGCTGTTGGACATAAGCGGCGAAGCCGCATTATATACTGTCCCTTTCCGCTTAAGCGCAACGCCCCACCAGGTTGGCAAGCGTCAGCGATGCCAACCCACCACCCGGTCGGGCAAGCGCAGCGACGCCCGACCCACAACCCTTACGAACCATCCGCTCGCCTGGGGCACCACCCCAGCCACTCGAGATTATCAGCACATCATCAAGGAGTCTAACATGAAACGAATCAGAAAAGCAGTCATTCCGGCTGCAGGCTTTGGCACCCGGTTCCTTCCGGAAACGAAGGCCATGCCGAAGGAAATGCTTCCTATTGTAGATAAACCTACCATTCAGTATATTGTAGAAGAAATCAAGGCCAGCGGCATTGAACAGATTCTCATCATCTCCGGCCATGCAAAGCGGGCCATTGAAGACCATTTCGATTCCTCCCCGGAGCTGGAACAGCACCTCTATGAATCGGGCAAAATGGACCTCCTCCGGGAAGTGCGGCAGGTGGCTTCCGTGAAAATCCACTATACCCGGCAGCAGTACATGCGGGGTTTGGGCGATGCCATCCTCTGCGCCAAGGATTTCATCGACGGCGAACCCTTCGGCGTCATCCTCGGGGATGATGTAGTGTACAACGCCAGTGGAGAGCCGGCACTTCGGCAGCTCATGGACCAGTATGAAAAGACCGGCAGCACCGTCATCGGCTGCCAGATCGTCCGGAAAGACCAGGTTTCCTCCTACGGTATCGTGGATGGCATCAAAACCGATGATCCGAATCTCCTCAAAGTGAAGGACATGATTGAAAAGCCCTCCATCGAAGAAGCCCCCAGCCGCTTCGCTGCCCTGGGCCGCTACGTCATTACGCCGGATGTCTTCGAAGTGCTGGAACAGACAAAGCCCGGCAAAGGCGGAGAAATCCAGCTCACCGATGCCCTCCGTGTCATGGCCCACAACGGCAATGTGTATGCCTACAACTTCACCGGGAAACGATACGACACCGGCAATAAGCTGGGCTACCTGAAAGCCACCGTGGAATTCGCACTCCGCCGTCCGGACCTGGGCCCCCAGTTCCGGGCTTACCTGGAAGACCTGCTGGCCAAGGATAAGTAATAAAAAAAGACCCATGAGAGTAGATCTCATGGGTCTTTTTTATGTGTATCTGATGATGTATGCCCATACCTTTAAATGGGGCTAAGGGTGATGAATAAACTGCGCTGCGCCTGTTCACCGGGTTGTGGCTTTACCTGGGGGTGCGCCCCTTGTGTGACCGGACGGCGTGCACACATAGGGGGCTGACGTATGACTCCGCGGCGTGCGTAAGGGCTCTCGCCCAAGCTGCTCCTGCCGTTCTTCATTAATCCCCCATCCGATTTGCGCCACCCATTGACACCCCAACCTCCCCTCTAAAGAGGGGAAGTTGGGGTGCTCTTAAAGGCTTCGCCGCCACCCTGTTGTATAAAACGGCACTTTTCAATTTGTGCGCCGTCACCTTTGCAGCGTTGCGGGAGGGAAATGCCACAGTCTGATCAGCTTAATGCTCTCATTCTGCTGCAGTTACGGGCTTTTTCTTCTGGGCTTCGTAGAGCTCGTAGTACTTGCCCTTCTTTGCCATGAGGGCGTCATGGTTGCCGGATTCTATGAGGCGGCCATGATCAAGGACGTAGATGCAGTCTGCATTCCGTACGGTGGAGAGGCGGTGGGCGATGATGATGGTGGTCCTGTCTTTTGCCAGGTCATCCAGGGTGGACTGTACCATCTTTTCTGTCTGCGTATCCAGGGCAGAGGTGGCTTCATCGAAAATGACTACCGGCGGATTTTTCAGGAATACCCGGGCAATGGCGATTCTCTGTTTCTGGCCGCCGGAAAGTTTGACACCCCGTTCCCCTACTTTGGTATCGTAACCATTGGGCAGGGAATTGATGAAATCATCTGCCGCTGCCAGTTTGGCGGCCCGCCGGATTTCTTCCATGGTGGCCCCTTCTTTGCCATAGGCGATATTTTCGGCAATGCTGTCGCCGAAGAGGAAGACATCCTGCTGGACGATGCCGATTTTCCGGCGCAGGTCCTGCTGGGCAAATTCATTAAGGTTATGTCCATCCAGGGTAATGGAGCCTTCGGTGGGTTCATAGAACCGGAGCAGCAGGCTCACCAGGGTACTCTTGCCGGCCCCCGTTTCTCCTACGAAGGCCACGGTCTTGCCGGCGGGAATGTCGAAATTCAGGTGATGGAGGATGAGCCGGTCCGGATCATAGCCAAAGGAAAGATCATGGAAATCAATGTCCCCCTTTACGTGGGCCAAAGTAATGGGATGCGGCGGGTCCTGGATAGAAGGCTCGGTATGCATGATTTCTTCGAACCGGTGGAATCCGGCCATACCCCGCTGGTACACTTCCGCCAGAATGGTGAGGCGGAAGACCGGACGCATGAAGATATTCACATAGAGGAGGAAAGCCACGAAGTCGGAAAGCATCAGTTCACCCCGGGTAATCATCCAGCCGCCGGCCAAAATAACCACCACGTTAATGAAATTGGTGAAGAAATTGATACTGCCGGAGAAGTAGCCCACCAGCCGGTAGGATTCAAACTTCGTATTCCGAAGGTCCACGCTCTTTTCTTCAAATCGTTTCAGTTCGAAGGCTTCCTGGGCAAAGGCTTTCACGAGACGGATACCGGACAGGCTTTCTTCTGCCCGGGCCGCCACTTCTCCTGCCACCCGGCGATTTTTGCGGAAGGCGCCTTTCATCTTTTTATTGATTTTCACCGTATGGATGGCTTTCCCAATGAGCAGGGCTCCAATGAGAAGAGCCAGCTTCCAGTTCATAAAGAGCATGACCACCAGGGTACCCGCCATAATGACGCCGCAGAGGAGCACATCATTGGGCCCCCGGAAGGAAAGTTCACTGATTTCCGTAATATCGCTGGTAATACGGGAAAGGAGCTGCCCCGTTTTTTCGTTATCAAAATAATGGAACGACAGCTTCTCGATATGGGAAAACAGGTCCCGCCGCATGTCGTGCTCGATGGAGGCACTCATGACGTGGCCATAGTACTGCACCATAAACTGGATAATAAAGTTGATGATGTAGAGCACCAGAAGCACGGCGGATCCGATGAAGAGACGCTGCATGTCCTTCGCCGGCAGTACCTGGTTGATGAGGTTCCGGACTACGATAGGAAAGATCAGGTCCAGTCCTGCCATGGCAAAGGTGCCGATAATGACCCAGATGAGAATTTTCATATAGGGCCGGTAATATCGCATAAATCGTGTAATCATAGTTGTAATGGTTCCTTCCTGCGGGGAAACGACTGATGGCTTATTAATTTTATGTCCCTACGGATGTATGGGGCTCAGGGTGGTAGGTGAACTGCGCTTCGCTTATTCACCGGGTTGTGGCTTTACCTGCGGTAAAGCAGGGGCATAAGGTGGGGCTGCCGCCTTTGGCGGCGAAAGGAAAGCGCAAGCAGCTTTTGGCCCCGTTATATACTGTCCTTTCCTCTTAAGAACAGTGCCCCATCCCAATTGACAAGCGAAGCGTCCACACTCCACCACCCGGTCGGGACAGGGAAGCGGCGCCCGAACCACAACCTTTACGAACCCTCCATAGGCTTGGACTTCCTTAGCCACCTTCTACATTCCATATATGGAGCCGATAGTCTCCCAGAAGATTTCCTTCCGGCGTCACCGCAGGTACTTCTATGCCTGCCGCCCATTTACCATCGGATGACAGGGCAATGGCCTGGAGGGGGCCGGCGGTATGGTAGTAATGGCGCTCTTTGCCATCGGAAAGGCTGACGATGGCAGCGCCGTGGGCATGGTAATCGTGGTTTCTTACGTTTCTCCCCACCGCCAGGGCAGCCATTCCTTCAGCGGTGCTGACACCTTCAATTTCTCCGGGCGCCCGGTACCGGAAAAGGAAACGTCCATCGAGGCCAAAGAGGTAGAGGCTGTTGCTGGCAGGATGGATGACGGGAGAAGGCATCTGCCAGTTGTCCCGGCCGAAGGTATTGATGGTGGCAAAGAGGACTCCCTCCGGTACCACCATGGCGTCCCGGCCGGCGGCGAAGAACCAGGTTCCGTTGATATTCTTTGCTTCCGCTACCGTCCGCTGCCAGAGCAGGTTCCCATTGCTGTCGTAGAGGAATCCCCTGCCGTCACTTGTCATGGCGGTGAGATACTTCCCATCTTCCGAAAAGGAGGGCCCATTTCTCATGGCCACGGTCTGGAAATGGTCGGCTGTGGGTATGGTCTCTGTATGGACCAAAGTCCCATCTCTGTCATCGAGCACATATATATTTTTATTATACTCCAATTTTTTTATTTTTGTTTTATCATAATTGGCAGTTCCAAAGGCAAACCGATGGGCTCCCTCGGCATCACCCCCCCAGTTTACCCAGGCATCCATATTTCCATTTTCCGGATATTTCCAGCGGACGTCGCCGCCTGCGGTAAATGACACGATACGGCTCACGTAGCGGCGAGTGCCGGATTCATCCAGGGTGAACCGATAGAAAACGGCGTATACATTTCCCTCCCTGTCCGTGGCCACATGGATGGGCTGTGGATCCGCCCGGATGTCCGGTTCACCGCCGATAATGTCATACCCCTTGCATTTCCATTTCACGTCTCCCGTCTTCACATCCAGGGCGTACAGATAGCCATCGGGACTCTTTTCGCCGGCGTAGACCGTCTTTTCATCCCGGCTCACCGCAATGGACCGGATGAGGCCGCTTCCTACAGAATGGCTCCAGAGTTCTTTTCCCTCTTTGGACAGGTGAAGCAGCTCCCCGTTTGCTGTGCCGATGAGCCAGCCTCCATCAGATTTCACGGAGAGGATTTCCCCGCCGTCAAATCCCATGCGGTCATAATTCCGTCCTGCCATTTCTCCCAAAGGCACCACGGTACCTGCTTCCCGGTCATGGACTGTGAAAATCTGCCAGGGCGTCTTACTCCCGGTCAGCCGGAAAAGGGCTGCCCATGTGAGAAACAGGAGTGCGAAAATCAGAAATGTTTTACATTTTTTCATAGGTATAATTTCGTCCAGTCATAGATTACGCGAAACAGGCCAAAATAGAATCCCTTCAGGGACAGGGCATATAGAATCTTGCTGACCCCGCAGAAGAGGGTAAATAGAAGGCACAATGCGCAGGCCCATTTCTCCCCTGCCCGCCAGGGAGTTCCTTTCTTCCCTTTCGCCAGGAACAGTCCCCGGCTGGTAACGGAAAGGGACAAAGTCCCCGCCCGCCGGAGGCATCGGGCCAGAAGGGGTTTCACCATATAAGGAATGTGCCGCAGCACCTGGTGCCTTCCCTTCACAGTGCCGCTCCGGAGCTGGAGGGCTGTCATCACTTCTCCTGCTTCGGAAGCAAGAATCGGAAAGAATCGGATGGCCGTGATGAGCATGAAAGAGGCCTGGGGCGACAGGTGCCAGGAGGTCAGGGCCTTCAGGAGGCTCCGGGGATCACTGGTCCAGCAGACCAGGAGGCCCAGGGAAATCATGGATACTGTCCGCATGCCCTGTATGGCGCCGTAAATAATACCTTCCTTATAAATATAGAGACCCTTTGTCAGGGGCCCCAGCACAGGGAATCCCGGAGATATGAGCATGAGAAGCGGTGTCCTGGGGTTCTGGGCAAAGAAAAGGGCCTGGCTGGATATGGAACCCCAAAGTCCCAAAAGGATAAAGACCGCCAGGATTTTCCATTTATAAAGGGGCGTCTTTGCCAGAAAGTGAAGAATGAGGGTCACCGTAAAAAGGATAAAGAGGGTTCTCCCATTATCCACCAGCACCATCATAATGGCGTAAAGGAAAAGGATGGACAGCTTCGTCCGTCCGTCGAGCCGGGACAGGCAGGAGGGCCGATCACTTCCTTCGAAGGTCTGCCGGTAAGACATGGTCCATCACCTCCCTGATAGTAACGCAGGGCTCTATCCCCATTTTTTCAGAAAATTTCATCATCGGCAGAAGGGAAAGGCCCCCGGTCTCCATAAGTTTTCGATTGCTGAATATGGCATGGGGACTGCCGCGGGCGATAAACTGACCATCCTTCAGCACGAATATTTCCTGTGCCAGATCCGCAGCCAATTCCATATCATGGGTGCAGATGAAAATAGTCCGTCCCATGGACGCCGCATAGCGGAGCATTTCCCGTATATCCATGAGGCTCTTCTGATCCTGTCCGGTGGTGGGCTCATCGAGAAGAAGGATGTCATTATCCTTCCTCGCCAGCATGGCCCCGAAAACCACCCGCAGCCGCTGCCCTTTGGACAGGGCCAGGGGAAAATCGTGGCGGTAATGGGCCACGTGGAGCTTGTGAAGAAGGGTATCCAGTTCTTCTTCCGTTATATCCCGGTTATTCCAGGTGAGCTCTTCTTCCACCGAGTCCGTCAGCAGCATGAGGTCCGCTTCCTGCCGCATGAACCCCACATGATGCCGTTCGTTGGAAGCCTTCTTCCCATGGATAAGGATTTCCCCCTCCGCAGGCTCTTCCAGACCGGCCAGAATATTGAGGAGCGTGGATTTTCCGGCGCCGTTGAATCCCATAAGTCCATTGATGGTACCCTTCCGGATAGAAAAGGACAGGCCATGGAGGGTCTCCTCCGAAGCGCCGGGATAGGTGAAATGGATATTTCTCCCCTCCATTACCACCTCCCCCTCCTCCTTCCGGGGCGGGCAGTCCACGTGGGGAATAAAGGAAATCCCCTTTTCCCTGACCGCAGCCACCAGCTTTTCCATACTGTCCGTCACCGGACGGATATGGAGCTTTCTGGACAGCTTTACGGTTTCCGGCTCTCGAAGACCGTAGACCGCCGTATCTTCGATTTCATTCCAGGCCTTTTCTGTGGGACCGTCATAAATGAAACGGCCTTCGCTCATGACACAGAGCCTGGGAAAGCGGGAAGCCAGCTCATTCACCCGGTGTTCCACCATGAGGATAGTCATGTGCTCCGACCGATTCAGGGATGATAAAAGATCCAGAAAGTCTTTCACTCCCTGGGGATTCATCTGGCTCACCGGTTCATCGAGAATGAGAAGCTTCGGATGGGTGACGAGGATGGACGCCAGCACCAGCCTTTGCCGCTGGCCGCCGGAAAGGGCGTGGATGCTCCTTTCCTCCATCCCCCCAAGTCCCACTTTGGAAAGGGCCGACGATACTTCACGACGGATCACCGACTCCTCTTCTCCCCGATTTTCCAGGGCAAAAGCCACTTCATCACCTATGGTCATGGCAAAAAGCTGGTCATCCGGAGTCTGGTACACGGTGCCTGCATAGAGACCGATATCCTCTGCTGTCATGGATGAGGTATCCCGGCCGCAGAGGACAATGCGCCCCTGGCAGGAAACATCCTCCAAGAGCCCCGTAATGGCCTTGATGAGCGTCGACTTTCCGCAGCCCGAACGGCCGGCAATGAGTACCATTTCCCCCTCTTCTACCCGAAGGGATACGTGGGACAGGGTATCCTTCTTTCTCGTCCCGTACCGGCAGGAAAAATCTTCCACCGATAGTATCATGATCCCATCACCTGCCTGAGCCGCCGTCCCGTCTTCCAGCCCAGGAAACTGCCCAGGCTGCTGTAGAGAAGGCCATTAATTACCATATAAAGACCGATGAACCAGTCCGCATAGTACATGCGGTAAAACAGCATGAGCTGCTGCATGTTGACAAACGTAAGTCCGGCATCACAGAGGCCCAGAAGGAAGGAAATAAAAATGCCGTAATTGCGGGAAATTTCCCTTCTCCTGTAAAAGCCGGCTCCAGAGAGCACCCCTTCGATGACTACCATGGAAGCGGCGCAGAGGAGAATCCCCACCGGTGTCACCCGACCAAAAAGGATAGCCGACAGGAGCCAGCGAATCAGGTAAAACAGGGCGGCCACACCGGGCTTTCGGAAGAGAATGAGGAGCGCCATGAGGAGCAGGTACTGCACCACGCCGCTCAAAAGGCCCGTCACCAGTCCCGAAAACGGTCCCAGCAGGACATGGAGGAAATCCCCCAGAAGTGTCACAGGCACCACCACGCCGCCGAAGGCCAGGGCTCCGAAAAGAGCTGTCGTAATATCGCCCCGGGCACCAATGGTGAGGATGCACCTCTTCAGGCGCCCCAGGGAAAGGAGCACTGCCAGAAGGCAGCACAGGGAAAATCCCAGTGCTGCATAACCGATGCTCCGCCTTTTCACCACGGTCAGAGGGACTTCCATCATCCGGTCCGCCCCGCCATCATTGAGGGTGATCCGCAGGTTGTAATCTCCTTCATTGATAGAAAAGGGATCTGCATAGAGTGGAAATACCACCGTCTGCAGTTTGCCGCCGGTGAGGGAAAAAGAAATGTCCGTCCCTTCTGCGCTTCCTGCATCCTCATTCACGGCACCGCCTTCGGAAATGGAAATGAGCCCCTTCTTCACTTCTCCCGTTCCCCGGTCCACCAGCACCGCGGTCCCATGGACCGGCTTTTCATCGCCCTGGGGATTTCGGAGGTCCAAAAGCATGTAGGCCACGGGCCGGGATAAAAGACCGGTCCAGTCCGTGCTTTTCCCGCCGGTAAGCCGGGTCTTCATATTTTCCAGGGTCACATCGGGCACCACAATGGTATCCTTTTCCTGCCTGCTGTCAATTTCCCCGGACTCATCCACAGGAAGGGCGCTGCCCTGGATATACCAGGATTCATGGGCCTTCTTCCTGCCTTCTTCTTTCTCCGCCACCGGTTCTCCCACGGTGAAGGGGATACTTTGGGACAAATGAAGGCCATCCCCATCCACCGTGACATCCACCGCTTCACCGGAAGAAGTGATAGAACTGTCCGACAGGATAGGAATAGCCTCAAAGAGCTGGCCGAAATCGGCAGGAAGGGTCCAGTCCATATCCACCTGACGTCCTCCCCCTGAAACCACCCAGTGGTCCCCGGGAAGGGCCTCATAGCCCGAGGGCAGGGAAATATGGACAGACACCTTCCGCTCCACCGGCACATTGGCCTCCTCCAGAGAAACGTAAAGCATCTGGGTGCTCCCCGGGTGAACCTCCCCCTTTTCCGACGGAGAAAGGGTATAGGGGTACTGCACATCGAGGCTTGCCGTCCCCTCCATACCATAGGCAGGAGAGAGAAAGGTGCACAGGGTAAAAAGCAGAAAGAATAAAAATCGGATCATAAGGACCTCAACAGAATAGGGCTGTGGACTACGTTCGAGGGGCACCCCTCGAGCGTATAGCCCCGCGTATAAATGGTTCATGGGGAGTTGTGGCTTCGACATCGCTTTACCCGTTGAAGCGGTTGGCGGGGCCTTATCGAAAAGACAAAGTCCATACCGAAAGCCGCTGCCTTTTTCACGGCATCAGACAATATTTGAAAAGCGCTCTACGGCCTTCGCAAATTTAGCAATGGTTTCATCTGCATTTCCATGCTCGATACCATCCCGCACGCAGTGCTGCAGGTGCCCTTCCAGGATGATCTGCCCCACCTTATGGAGGGCCGACTTGGCCGCGTTCACCTGGGTCAGGATATCTTCGCAGGGAATATCCTCATCAATCATGCGGTCAATCGCCTGTACCTGGCCAACAATCTTCTTCAGCCTGCGATGCAGGTTTTCTTCATCCATACATTGTCTCATAGTTACTGTTTCCTTTCAAAAATGGAGCACCGGGTCATAGGATAATAAAAAGCGGCTCAAGGGAAACGCCGTGATACCGCAGGGAGGGGGCGGTACACAGGTTATACAGCGCTGTGGAACATTTACCGGGCGGTTCCGCCGCAGGATAAAAGCTTGTGCCCCTATACAAGTGAATGCTTCACACCATCCCCTTACATGGAGTCCATTCCCCTTGAGCCACTTCAACAATCCAGGGAAGCACTGATTAAATCGTTGTTCGATTATACTCTTGTATTTTCATGCA
>ERZ1034949.547-NODE-547-length-23874-cov-22.501322_pt1 | contig 23874 bp, 17 predicted proteins | sample MGYA00520590_ERZ1034949 | MGnify/ENA primary metagenome ERZ1034949 (study PRJEB33766, sample SAMN09781752) | gut metagenome | biome: gut microbiome | host: Homo sapiens | place: Madagascar | study: EMG produced TPA metagenomics assembly of the PRJNA485056 data...
CTTTTAGTAGCCCGACGCTGCCCACGGGGCTGAGGTTAGCTGATGGAAACTGTTGGAAGCGCCGCAGGCTGGACAGTTTTCCTGGCAGCTAGCCGCTAGTAGCTAGAAGCTCCATGCGAATGACTCTATCCGTAAGCATCGCCCTAACAGCTCGATAAACTGAAATATTCCATTCTCCCCAAAATGCATCTTGACGAAAGCTATGGGGCAGTGCTATAGTATGTTCAACTTCATACAGGCAGTGAAGAGAAGAGTAAGCGGGAAAGAAAGTCAAAGAGAGCCCCAGGTGGTGAAAAGGGGTACCGGACGTCCTTCTGAAGATGGCCTCTGAGCCTTTCTGCTGAATAGTCAGGCAGGACGGGAATTCCCGTTACAGAAGAGAAGTATTAAGGCTTTGCCGGCGTACTTCATAAGGCTTTTCCGGTGACGGAAAGGCGAACCTGGGTGGTACCGCGAAATCAATCCTTCGTCCCAAATGGGACGGAGGATTTTTTATTAACCAAAATACAGGAGGAGTACTATGAATTACAAGAAGACCCTGATCGCATCCATCGCAGCTCTCGCTGCTGTTTCCTTTATCGCAGGCTGCGGAGACCAGAAAGCAGCCGCTCCGGCAAAATCTGCTTCTTCCGATAAAGCGGTAACCATTAAAGTCGGCGTTTCCCCCGTTCCCCACGGTGAAATTCTGAATGCCGTCAAAGACCAGCTGGCAAAAGAAGGCGTCAATGTAGAAATTGTCGAATTCACAGACTATGTACAGCCAAACCTGGCACTGAACGACAAGAGCCTGGATGCCAACTATTTCCAGCATAAACCGTACCTCGATGAATTCTGCAAATCCCGGGGCCTCGACCTGAAGTCCATCGGCACCGTCCACCTGGAACCGATGGCTGTATACTCCTCCAAAATTAAAGATATCAAAGACCTGCCCGATGGCGCCCATGTCACCATTCCAAATGACCCCACCAACGGCGGCCGCGCCCTGCTGGTACTCCAGTCCGCAGGACTCATTAAGCTCCGTGATGGTGCCCCCATCACCGCTACCCCCCAGGACATCGCTGAAAACCCGAAGAATCTCCAGTTCTCCGAGCTGGAAGCGCCCCAGCTGCCCCGTTCCCTGGAAGATTCTGACATTGCAGTCATCAACATGAACTTTGCCCTGGAAGCCAAACTGGATCCGAAGAGCGCTATCTATACAGAAAGTTCTGACTCCCCCTATGCCAATATCGTAGCGGTACGGGCAGGAGACGAAAACCGTCCGGAACTGCAGAAACTCATGAAAGCGCTGAACAGCCAGGAAGCCAAAGATTTCATCAACAAGAAATACAACGGCTCCATCAAAGCTACATTCTGATTTCCAATAAAGAAAGAGAGGATTCCTTCACAGGACTCCTCTCTTTTTATGTGGAATGAAAGATTTTCCATGAAATATAACGGCCCCATGAGACGGAAAGTCTGCCTGAATTAAATATTGTAATAAACCCTCCTCTCCCCTTGCATTTCCCAACCGATTTATATTACACTATGGATAATATTGAACAATTCGTACTGTAATTAAATGGAGACTACCATGGACCGTCGTCAGCAAAAGACAAGGGCTGCCATTTTTGATGCATTCAGCGCCCTGTTGTCAGAAAAACCTTATTCCAAAATTACCATCCAGGATATTATTGACCGCGCCAACATAGGGCGAAGCACATTCTACGCCCATTTCAAAGCCAAGGACAGCCTGTTGGAGGAAATGTGCGGTGAACTGTTTGATCACATCATCGACGGCGTCATGAATGACAACATGCCCGATGACGGACATACGGCCCCCGGCGTGCCGGATCCCGTTTTTGCCCACCTTCTGCAGCACATCGCCGCCAACACAAACCATACGAGAGATCTCCTGACTTCGGAAAGCAGCGATATTTTCCTCCGCTTTTTCAAATCCAGCCTGAACCGCCTTATCGCTTCCTATGTGCTGAAAGGCAGGACCCCTTCCTGCCATGTGCCGGAGGAATTCCTGCTGAACCATATCTCCGGCAGTTTCGTGGAAATGGTGCAGTGGTGGGTGCAGAGAAAAATGAAGGAGACCCCGGAAGAGCTGGACGCCTATTTCCGGGCAGTCATTGAGCCTTTATTATAAGGTATAAGAGAGCCATGGCACAGGCCATGGCTCTTTCATTCGCAGTATGCCAATGGATAGAGTCATTCGTGCAGGGCTTCCAGGGAAGCCAGGGAAGCCCTCGCACAAGTTGACTCTATCCAACAGCATTGCTCCGACAGTTCACCGCGGCTGACTCTATCCCATATCCTTGAATCCCTAAACTCCCCTCTTTATTGTGTTCCTGATTTACGCTATAATGATACAAATATATCAGATAGAAAGGAAACCACTTGACCTGCTTCGTGGAAAGAGGTATAGTTATCCTTAATTATCTGTTATGGAATTTTTTTACTCAAGGAGGAAATAATGGCAACCTATATTAATGAACCGGCACATACCTTTAATGAATATCTGCTCATTCCCGGATATTCCGATACGAACTGCATTCCTGCAAACGTATCCCTGAAAACACCACTGGTGAGATTCAAAAAGGGCGAAAAACCGGCTATTACATTAAATATCCCCATGGTTTCTGCTATCATGCAGGCCGTATCCGGCGAAAGACTGGCCGTAGAGCTGGCCAGAAACGGCGGTATTTCTTTCATCTACGGTTCCCAGACACCGGAAGAAGAAGCAGCCATGGTTGCCAGAGTCAAAGCCCAGAAGGCAGGCTTCGTACCCAGCGATTCCAACCTTTCCCCTGAAAATACACTGGCCGACGTTCTTGCGCTGAAAGCAAAGACCGGTCATTCCACCGTTGCCATTACCGATGACGGCACAGCTTCCGGCCGGCTGGTAGGTATCGTTTCCAGCCGTGACTACCGCGTAAGCCGCATGGATAAATCCGAAAAAGTTAAAAATTTCATGACTCCCCTTGAAAAACTGGTCACCGCTAAATTCGGCATTACCCTGTCCGAAGCCAACGACATCATCTGGGACAACAAGATCAATTCTCTTCCTGTCCTTTATGAAGACGGCAAGCTCTACGGCTTCGTATTCCGTAAGGACTACGATTCCCACCAGGAGAACCCCAATGAAATGCTGGATGCCCAGAAACGTTTCATCGTCGGTGCCGGCATTAACTCCCGGGACTACGAAGAACGGGTACCGAAACTGGTGGATGCCGGAGTCGATGTCCTCTGCATCGATTCTTCCGAAGGTTTCTCCGAATGGCAGAAAATTACCCTCGACTGGATTCATAAGAAATACAACGGCAAGGTCCGTGTAGGTGCCGGAAACGTTGTCGACAAAGACGGCTTCCTCTTCCTCGCCAAGGCTGGCGCTGATTTCGTAAAAGTCGGCATCGGCGGCGGTTCCATCTGCATCACCCGTGAAACAAAAGGTATCGGCCGCGGCCAGGCAACTGCCCTCATCGAAGTATGCCAGGCAAGAGACGAATACTATAAGGAAACCGGCATTTACGTACCGGTATGCTCCGATGGCGGCATCGTTTACGACCACCACATCACCCTGGCCCTGGCCATGGGCGCTGATTTCGTCATGCTGGGCCGTTACTTCGCCCGTTTCGACGAATCCCCGACACAGAAGAGAACCGTCGGCGGCACCGTTGTGAAGGAATACTGGGGCGAAGGTTCCAACCGTGCAAGAAACTGGGGCCGCTACGACCTGGACGGTTCCAAGAAACTGGCCTTTGAAGAAGGTGTCGATTCCTACGTTCCTTATGCAGGTCCACTGAAAGAAAACGTAGAAAAGACCTGTGCCAAGATCAAAGCCACCATGTGCAACTGCGGCGCCATCACCATTCCGGAACTCCAGAAGAAAGCAAAACTGACCCTCGTTTCCGCTACCTCCATCGTAGAAGGCGGCGCCCACGACGTCATCCGGAAAGAAAAGGACGGCTCCGACCGTTAATTGACCGATTGAATCCAATAAAAAGGGCCAGGAAAAATGAGATTCCATTTTTCCTGGTCCTTTTTCTATGGCACCAAGGCAAGAGAACTACGGCCAATTTCAGTTTGCCCCGCTGTTGGGCGGCGCTGATGGATAGAGTCATTCGTGCAGGGCTTCTAGGGAAGCGCTGATTAAATCGTTGTCAGATTTCATTCTTGGATTTTTATGCAATGCAAGGAATAATCCGACGCGAATAGCGAGCTATTTAAGGAGGATTATGACGAAGCAGTGCATAAAAATCCTTATGAAATCTGACTCTGCGAATTAATCAGTGCTTCCCTAGCTGTTAGCTCCTAGCTGCCAGGAAGGCTCAACAGCCTACGGCACGAATGACAGGTGGAAACATCGGATGGAAAGTGCCGCAGGCGGACCAGTTTTCCTAGCAGCTAGAAACTCCATGCGAGTGACTCTACCCAGCCGCACCGAACACAGCAGCTCGTCAAACCGCAATCGGCTGAGTTACTTTCCGCTCTCCATTTTCAGGGAACTCCGGCTCTTCCCGGACTCTATTCCCTCTGGCTGGAGCATCACATACCGGGCCACCTGGCGGTAGAGGACCATGAACAGGGTCACTTCCATGGGGAAGCAGACGATATTTTTGATGAGCCGGCCCATGAAAATCGCAGAAGCCGCCTTGTCGTAGTATAGAGTCAGCCACAGTGTATTGAGTCCCAGATGGATAAAGACCATGACAAGGAAAAAGGGGATGCACACATAGGGAAATGTGACCTGGCGGCGGTAAAAGAACTTCCCGTAAATAAAGCCCGTCAGAAATCCGGAAACCAGGAATCCCGGGAAAAATATACTGGTCCCCAGGCAGGCGGTTCCGATGAAGTCAGACAGGGCCGCCACCAGTCCCCCTTTCCAGGGACCATAGAGGGCCCCGGCCAGGGCAATGGGAAGGAATCCGAAGGTCACCCGGATAAAGGGCGTCTGTATGGCAAAGACATAGGACAGGAGCACTGCCAGCCCCGTAAGGACTCCCAAAACCACCATCTGTTTTCCATCCATTTTCTGCATGTTAAAAGACCTCCTTTGCGTTGCCGCATGGGAAGTCCCATGCAGCAGCGGGATGCAGTACCGGCACCGCAAGCCGTTTATGGCTTTTCGTCCGGATGACAGCTCCCCGTCCACCCGGCACTTCACGCGCAGGTACTTACTCTGCTGAAATATAATTTGCCGCCTTATGGCAGCTCTTAATGTGTGATAGTATACCACGATGGGTAAAAAATACAACCGTTGTCCTGCCAATTTCAGTTTATCGAGCTGGTGGGGCTATAGTTGGCGAGCGGCCCAAATGGGGTGAATGGGGCGTAAGGGTTGTGGGTTGGCATCGCTTCGCTCGCCAACCGGGTGGTGGCTTCAACGTCGCTGCGCTCGTTGAAGCAGGGGCATAAGGTGGATCAGCCGCCATCGGCAGCTATTGAACCAACAGCCCCCGCTTTGGGAAGGCGTTAGCCTTCCCAAAGCCACAACCCGGTCGGGCCAGCGAAGCGGCGCCTGACCCACAACCCTTATGCCCCATCCATCCGAGCAGCCCGCCGGCAAACCACAAACTCCAACAGCTCGACAAGCCACAATTTGGCAGGCTTCCCAATTTTCCCCACAAAAAAATCCCCATACGGGGATTTTTTTTGTGATTCTATCAGTACAGCTTGGCACCTGCCGGAATGTGGCGGTCAACCATGAGGAGATGGAGCTTTTCTTCTCCCTCTTCGTGGTGGACAGCAGACAGCAGCATGCCGCAGGAATCGATGCCCATCATCTTTCTCGGGGGCAGGTTCACAATGGCAATCAGTGTCTTTCCTACCAGTTCTTCCGGTTCATAGTAAGCATGGATACCGGAAAGGATGATACGATCTGTACCGGTACCATCGTCCAGGACGAACTTCAGGAGCTTCTTGCTCTTCGGCACGGCGGTGCATTCCTTAACTTTCACTGCGCGGAAGTCGGACTTGCTGAATGTATCGAAGTCCACATAGTCCTTGAACATCGGTTCAATTTCGACTTTGGAGAAATCGATAGGTTCGTTGTCTGCTTCCCTGGCCATTTCTTCCGCCTCCCGGGCAGTCTTCTTTTCCAGGGCCGTTTCCGGTTTCATGGCCGGGAAGAGAAGTACATCGCGGATGGAGGCGGAGTTGGTCATGAGCATGAAGAGCCGGTCAAGGCCGATGCCGAGGCCGCCTGTCGGAGGCATGCCGTATTCCAGGGCCGTCAGGAAATCCTCATCAATCGGATGGGCTTCATCGTCGCCATGTTTTCTTTCTTCCACCTGCAGTTCAAACCGTTTTCTCTGGTCAATGGGGTCATTCAATTCGGAGAACCCGTTAGCCAGTTCACGACCGTAAATGTAGGATTCGAAACGGATGGTATATCTGGGATCCTTCGGGTCCAGCTTGGACAGGGGGGATACTTCGATGGGGTGTTTTGTGATATGAACCGGCTGGATAAGGTGTTCTTCCACGTAGGCATCGAAGCAGGCGGAAAGAATCTTGCCGAATCCGTCAAATTCACCGTATTCCACATGGAGCTTATCCGCAATGGCCCGGGCGTCTTCTACTGTCTTGCAGGCATCGAAGTCTTCACCGGTGTACTTCTTCACGGCTTCTGCCATGGTGAGCCGCGGCCAGGGCGGAGTCACATCGATTTCCGTATCTTCATAGGTAAATTTCATGGAACCGTAGGAAGCCATGGCGCAGGCAGCCACAATCTGTTCTGTCTGGTCGATAACGTCTTCGATGTCCCCATAGGCCTGGTATGTTTCGATGGCTGTAAATTCCGGATTGTGCCGGGTATCCATACCTTCATTCCGGAAGTTTCTTGTGATTTCAAAAATCCGTTCATAACCGCCCACGAGGAGCCGTTTCAGGTACAGCTCCGGTGCAATGCGGAGGTACATGGTCATGTCCAGGGCGTTGAAATGGGTGGTAAAGGGCTTTGCATTGGCGCCGCCGTAGAGTGGCTGGAGCACCGGTGTTTCTACTTCCAGGAAATTGTGGTCCGTATACCATTTCCGGATAGCTGCCATCATGGCTGCCCTCTTGACGAAGGTTTCCCGGACTTCCGGATTCATGATGAGATCCAGGTACCGCTGGCGGTAACGCTGTTCCTTATCGGTGAGGCCGTGCCATTTTTCCGGCAGCGGCCGGAGGGATTTGGACAGCATGGTGAAATGGAGCACCCGAACCGTCAGTTCTCCGGTGTGGGTGGTGAATACGGTGCCTTCAATACCGAGGATATCACCGATATCCACCAGCTTGAACAGGGCCCATTCCTTTTCCGGGAGTTCATCCCGCTTGAAGTAGACCTGGATATCACCGCTCTGGTCGCGGAGTACGCAGAAAGCGGTCTTTCCCTGGCCCCGGCGGATCATGATGCGGCCGGCGATGCGGACGTGGGTTTCATTCTTTTCCAGTTCTTCTGCATCCCTGCGGATATCTGCCGCATGGTGGTCCCAGTTGAACTTCTGCCCGTAGGGTTCTACGCCAAGGGCACGGATTTTGTCCAATTTCTGACGACGTACGAGCATCTGGTCATTCAGCTTCGGACCAGTCTGCTGCTTTTTATTTTCTGCCATTCATTAACCTCATTTCTTACGCTATGAAATCAGTCTTCAATGCTGATGACTTTGTACTTCAGCACCCCATTCGGTGCTTCTGCTTCCACGATATCTCCTGCCTTGGCTCCCATAAGAGCACGGCCCACCGGAGATTCATTGGAAATCCGGCCTTCGAAGGGATTGGATTCCGTGGAGCCCACGATAGTCACCTTTTCCTGCAGGTGTTCTTCCATATCTTCGATAAGGACGGTGGATCCTACATCTACCCGGCCTTTGGCTGCTTTTTCAATGACCTGGGCTGTGCGGATCTGCTGTTCCAGCTGGAGGATGCGGCCTTCCAGAAAGGCCTGGGCATTCTTTGCTTCATCATATTCGGAGTTTTCGGAAAGGTCGCCCATTGCGATGGCGGCTTTCAGACGCTGGGCAATTTCTGCACGTTTTGTGGAACGGAGTTCATCCAGTTCCTTTTTCATTTTTTCCAGGCCCTCTTTGGTGACCAGGGTACGCTGCACTTCTGCCATGACAATCTTCCTCTTTTCTTTAAATACTTCTTATATTACCTTATATAGCGGTTTCCTAAACAGGGCATATTTCATAGTATATAGCAAATGCGCGGCTCCAGTCAAACGGAATTGGGGAAAGAAGTATTCTGACTATTGCGGTGAGCTGTTGGAGAGGTGCTGATGGATAGAGTCATTCGTGCGGGGCTACTAGCCTCTAGCTTCCAGGAAAGCTCGACAGCCTACGGCACGAATGACTGGCGGAAACATCGGATGGAAAGCGCCGCAGGCGAATCAGCTTTCCTAGCCGCTAACAGCTAGAAGCTAACAGCCCCGTGCGAGTGACTCTACCCGTCAACACCGAATACCAACAGCGGGGCAAACTGAAATTGTCAGTGCCTTCTAAAAGGAAAATATAATAACTGGGTATTAATATATTTTATATCATAACTTAATCCTTACAAAATAATGACATAAATTACCGGTTCTGCAGAATGGCACGCACCATTCTCTATTACCTCCAACAAATTGCAATAACTGTTTGGATATTTTACACAGCATTTACGAATTTCCCCTTTCTGCTTTACATGGGTATTACCTCTATTTTACTCGATAAAATCAGATAAAATTTCACATTTCACAAGACCGATGCTATAGTAAAGACAATGTTTGACAGGATAAATTATTTTATAACATTATTCATCCTGTCCGTTACTGATTCCCGGCCCTGGGCCCCTCATTTTTTTCAAAGGAGATACTCATGAAAAAGCTGACTTTACTTTCTGCTGCATTTCTGATTGCCTGCGGCGCATCCGCCATGGCTGCCAATCCGTTTTCCGATGTAAGCCCCGATGACTGGGCTTACCAGGCGGTATCCGATCTTTCCAGCCAGGGTGTCGTCGAAGGTTACCCCGATGGTACATTCAAAGGGGAACGGAATATGACCCGCTACGAACTGGCCCAGATTATCGCCCGCCTCATGGCTAAGGAAGACCAGCTGAATGCAGACCAGAAAGCTACCCTCGACAAGCTGGCCGGTGAATACGCCGATGAACTTGCAAACCTCGGGGTCCGGGTGTCCAACCTGGAAAAGAAAGTGGGTAACATTTACTGGTCCGGCGATGCCCGTATGCGGTATTTAAGCGATGCCACCATGGATTCGAAGACCGGCGCCAAAAAGGGTGATGTATGGGATGGCCGTATCCGCCTCAATGTAAAGGGGAAAGTCAATAAAGACACCTACGTGAAAGGCCGGTTCCTGACCAACATGTACTTCAAGGATGGCAAAAGCGATGATGGCCAGACTTCCATGGACCAGTTATTTGTCAATCATAAATTCGGCGATTTCCAGGTCCGCCTGGGCCGCCAGCCCATTGTTATCGGAAACCAGAAAGGCTGGCTCTACGGAAAGGCCATCGGCTATGACGGTGCCCAGCTCTCCTATGCAAAGGATGGGTGGGATGCGGCTGTCAAATATGGCCAGTTCAATGGCGGCTGGAATGAAGTGAAAGGCAAATCTCCAATAGAGGGGGCCGACTTCTTTGCCGCTGCGGCAGGATATAAATCCAAAGCTTTCAAGGCCAATGTGGACTACCTGAAATTCCAGAGTAAGACAGACGGCATTGACAATCCTTCCATCATCGGCGGCGGCATCGATATCCCCTTTGCTGAAAAATGGAGCCTCTTCGGCGATTACTATAAGAATACCAATGCAAAGACCGACTATGACACCGGCTGGAATGCCGGCCTTTCCTACGGGAAGCTGAATAAGAAGCATCCGGGCTCCTTCGACCTGTCCCTGGCTTACTTCGACGTGGACCGGGAAGTATATTTCGGCGGCACCATCCTCCAGACAAACTACCTGAACAACCTGGCTGACTCCTTCGGAAGCAAGGCGGAGAAAAAGAGCAGCAAGTACCAGGCTGACAACCTCCGGTTCTGGAACCTGGAAGGAGATGTGGCTCTCCTGAAGAATGTGTACCTCCACGGAGAATATGCCTTTGCAGGCAAAGCAAAGCACGGTGAGGATCCCGATGACGGCTGGACCCTCTCCCTGAACTATAACTTCTAAGGAGAACTGAAAAAGCAGCAAAAGGACCGCAGCAGCCGGGAGCCTGTGAAGACTTCCGGTTTCTGCGGCACTGCTGTTTTTTTGAAAATATTCTATGCAGATTACCTTACAGAATATCAGCAAACAATTCAATGGAAAACCGGTGATCCACGATATATCCATGGTCATCAGGGACCACAGCTTTACCACTCTTTTAGGGCCGTCGGGCTGCGGGAAAACCACGCTGCTCCGCATGATTTCCGGTCTGGAAACGCCGGATAAGGGCGAGATTACCCTTGGAAATACCTGCGTTTTCTCAGATAACCGCCACATTTTTGTGCCGCCGGAAAAGCGGGGACTTTCCTACGTATTCCAGGATTTCGCCCTGTGGCCCCACATGACGGTGAAAGAGAATGTATCCTTTGGCCTGAAAGCCACCGGTAAGACGGACCAACTGGAAGACGATACGGAGGAAGCCCTCCGGGCCGTGAAGCTCGATGGATTGGAGAACCGGTATCCCCACGAACTCTCTGGAGGCCAGCAGCAGCGGGTGGCCCTGGCCAGGGCCATTGCGCCCCATCCGGACTGCATCCTTTTCGATGAACCCCTCTCTGCCCTGGATGCGCTTCTCCGCATCCGCATGAGGAGTGAAATACGAAATCTCGTCGCCCGTCTCGGCATTACGGCTGTCTTCGTCACCCATGACCAGGAAGAAGCCATGAGCATGAGTGATGAAATTGCCGTTATCCATGAAGGGCGGGTAGAACAGCAGGGAGTGCCGGAATGCCTCTATTTCCATCCGGCCACTTCCTTTATTGCCCATTTCATTGGCTCTTCCAACTGGATCGACAAAAATCACCTGTTCCGTCCGGAAAAGGCCCATACTACGCCCCGAGACGGATGCCGCCCATTTACGGCCCGAGTCGATGCGGTCCGCTTCCTTGGCCACTGCTATGAACTGTCTCTCACCCACGGAAACGAGAAATGGATTTACTGGTCCCCCCGGCCCATTACCCAAAACACACTCATGAGCCTCTATGTCAGTGACAAAGATATCATTACCATTAAATAAGGAGAAAATCATGACAAATATAAAGAAACTTGCCATTCTTGCAGCTGCCTGCTGCCTGGCCCTCAGCATTTCCGCCTGCGGTACAAAGACCGGCGGCGCTTCCAAAGCCGCTTCCAGTGCTGCAGCGGGAGGCGATAAGAAAGTAACTGTCTACATGCCTTCCCCCGCCGGCCTCTCCCAGAAGCTGGCCAAGGGATTTGAGAAAAAGACCGGCATAAAAGTAGAAGTCTTCCAGGGAACCACCGGAGAAATCCTGGCTCGCCTGGAAGCAGAGAAAAATAACCAGGCCGCCGATGTGGTGATCCTTGCCTCCTGGTCCGATGGCCTGTCCCTGAAAGGGAAAAACGTACTGGTTCCCTACCAGCCGAAGGGCGCCGATAAGATGGTCAAGGATTTCGTGGATAAGGACAATGAGCTCTGGGGCTACAGCGCTTCGGCGGTCGGCGTCATTTACAACAAAAATGTATATCCGGAACTCCATGCAGACTGGAGCGAACTCGCAGACCCCGCCTACAAGGACAACCTGGCCATTCCGGATCCCCAGAAATCGGGGGCCTGCAAAGATTTCCTGGCAGGCTATGTCAATAAATATGGCTGGGATGCCCTGGAAGGCATGGCAAAGAACGGCATGACCGTGCCCGGCGCCAATAAAGCAGCCGTAGAAGCGGTGACCACCGGTGAAAAGGGGATTCTCGTGGCCGGCGTGGACTACAATGCCTACACCGCCATCAAGAAAGGGGAACCCCTGGCCATTTACTATCCGAAGAGCGGTACCATCGTCAATCCCCGGCCCGCTATGATCATGAAAAATGCACCTCATGAAGAAAATGCAAAACAGTTCATGGACTACCTGCTGTCCGATGAAGCCCAGCAGCTGGTGGCCGATGCCTACCTGATTCCGGGACGGAGTGACATCGAAGCCAAGGGCACCCCGCTCTCCAAGATTCCCCAGATCAAACCGGAATGGGATAAAATGATGGCTATCGCTTCCGACACGGCCGCCAAACTCAACGCACTCTGCGGAAAATAAAGAGGTCCTTCTATGAACGGACGGAAACACATTTCCCTTCCTCTTCTGCTCCTTGGCGCCTGTCTTGTCTTTCTGGTCATTGCTCCCCTGGCCACGGTATTTGTCAAAGCCCTCATCATCAATGATCACCTGGACTTTTCCTTTGCCGCCGCTGCCCTGTCGGAACCCCAGAATGCCAGGATGATCCGGAATTCCCTTCTCCTGGGGCTGGCGGTGGTCATCCTGTCATCCCTCATTTCCATCCCCCTGGCCTACCTCTTTTCCAGGACCCAGCTGGGGCAGCACAAGATTTTCGACCTTCTATTTCTTATCCCCTTCATGACGCCCCCCTACATCGCGTCCATGGGGTGGATTCTCTTCATGCAGAAACGGGGACTCTTCTCCCAGATGGTCCCTGCCTTTCCGAATGGGATCCCCCTGTTCTTCACATTCGGGGGGCTGGTACTGGTCATGAGCCTTCATATATTCCCCTTCATGATGGTTCTCATGAAAAACGCCATGCTCCACATCCCTTCCTCCCTGGAAGAGGCTGCCGCCATCTCCGGTGCCGGCTATGGGAGGCGGCTCAGGAAGATATTCTTTCCCCTCCTCACAGGGAACTACGTCATAGGGGCCCTGCTGGTGTTCGTGAAAACCCTTTCGGAATACGGCACTCCCTATACCCTGGGACGGCGCATCGGTTTTGATGTATTCACCACGGATATTCACCGCTATGCCGCCGTCGCTCCCATTGACTTTGGGAAAGCGGCGGTGCTGGCATCGGTACTTGTCACCATCTGCATGGTATTGTGGCTGGTTCAGAATTATATCACCGTTCACCACAGCTACAACCTCATCAGCGGCAAAGGAAGCCGGATGAGGATACACAGGCTCTCTTCTCCGGGAAAAGTACTGGCCATCCTCTATATCGGCCTTATTCTGGTAATATCTATTGGCATTCCCTATTTTTCCGTCATTTCCACTTCCCTCATCCGGCTCCGGGGCTTTGGTCTGGCAGCGGGAAACTTTACCTTCCACCATTACGTGGAACTTTTCACCGACAGTGAAACCGCCCTCCCGGCCATAGGAAACAGTTTCCTCCTGGGCCTCCTGTCCGCCACCATCTGCGCCATCCTGGGTACGGTCATCGTTCTTTCCATCCGTGCCGGCCGCTCCAGATTCGGGAAAGTGCTGGAAGCCATGAGCCTCCTGCCGGAAATGCTTCCGGGCATCGTGCTGGTCATCGGCCTCATGCTCTTCTGGAATGACATCTATGACATCCTGCCCCTGTACAATACCATGGGCATCATGGTCATTACGTACACCGCTCTTTTCCTGCCCTATACCGTACAATATGTAACCTCTGCCTCCACCCAGCTCAGCGAAAGCCTTCTGGAAGCGGGGCGGGTATTCGGCGGGTCCCGGTACTACATTTTCCGTCACATCACCTGTCCCCTCATCGCCCGGGGCATGGCGGCAGGCTGGATGATGACATTCATCATTGCTATCCGGGAACTGGTGGCCCCCAGTCTCATCGCCCCACCAGATACGCTGGTGATTTCCACCTATATTATGAGAGAATTCGAGCAGGGCAGCGTGTCCCTGGGCATGTCCATGGCAGTGCTCTGCATCCTCCTCACCACCCTCTCCCTGGCCGGAGTGAAGCTGCTGACAAGGAACCTGAAGTAAAAGAGCTCGTCAAATTGCGGTTTGACGAGCTGTTGGAGAGGTGCTGATGGATAGAGTCATTGGCATGGAGCTTCTAGCTACTAGCGGCTAGAAGTCCCCGCACGAATGACTCTACCCGTAAGCATCGCCCTAACAGCTCGGCAAACTGCAATTGGCAGTATTCCCGCCACCAGAGGTGCCTCTCGAAAGGGCTATAAAATTATTCTCTAAGAACCGCAAGAAAATATATTATTCTCATTTATTCTTCCATTTTCTCAATTTTCACGAAAAATTTTGCCATTTGGGGGAATTTGGGACTTTCTCGGCCCATTTGGGGTGGTACGGGGTCAAACCGTTTTTACCGTTCTTTTACATTTTTGCATATTTTTACTGTATATGTGTTTATTTATACATTTTATTCACATCCGAAATTCAGGGGCAAACCCCGGAAGCGCCATGGTATGGGCACTCCGGGGTTTTGCCATTTCTTCCCATGAATTATCACAATACATTTTGATTTATCATTCCAATCCATGCCAATCCATGATGGCTCCCATTTTTTACATTTTTCCTCTGTTTTCCTTCAAAGTTCTCAAAAGTCCATGGTACTTCGATGAAAAAATTTTACAATTTTCTTTTGGAAAAAGTCTTGTCATCTGTTTTCATTTATGGTATATTGCAGTAAATAAAAATTCATCGCGCCCTGCCCCGTGTGCAGTTGAGCAGCGAACCGTTAGAAAATAACGGATGGTTTTCTTTATGCCCTGTTTCTTTCACCTTTATTGAAAGCAAATGGGGTTCATGCATGCCTTGAAGAAATTCAAAGCCTGCCGATCCGGTTAAACCGGGACAATATTTTTCCCCCATCGCAGTATGTCATGCGATTTGGATCAAGAAAGAAGGGAACAACCTTGTCTAAAAGCAAAAAAATGGGAGTGGTACAGCTCACAACAGTCACCGCCATCAATATGATGGGTTCCGGCATTATTCTTCTTCCGGCCACACTGGCGGAAATCGGAACAATTTCAATTTTTGCGTGGATTCTTGCCTCCATCGGCGCCACCATCCTGGCCTATGCCTTTGCCCGCTGCGGCATGCATACCAGCAAAGTAGGCGGTATGGGCGGCTACGCAGAATACCGTTTCGGCAGGGCCGGTAATTTCCTGTCCAACTTCTGCTACACCATTTCGCTCATTATTGCGAATGCAGCCATTGCCAGCGGTGTAGTCAGCTACGCGACCTACGTATTCGGCCTCACCCTTACTCCGGTGGAAGTCTGCATGGCCACCATTTCCGTTCTTCTCGTGGCAGCCACCATCAGCCTCGTGGGCCCAAAGAAATTCGGTAAATTCAGCTCCCTCGGCGTGTTCTGCGTCGTGGCTCCTGTTATCGGCCTTCTCCTCTTCGGTTTCTTCTTCTTCGATACCAATATTTACAAAGAAGCATGGAACCCCGGAAACTTGCCTTTCTATGAAACCATGAAAGATTCTATTGCCGTCATTATCTGGGCTTTCCTGGGACTGGAAACGGCCTGTGCCAACTCCGACACCGTGGAAAATCCGGAAAAGAATGTGCCCATTGCCGTCCTGGCCGGAACACTCCTGGCCGGTGCCTGCTATACCACATCCACTGCCATTATCGGCGGCCTTGTTCCTTACCAGGAACTCATGAACTCCGGTGCCCCCTTCGGTCTCGCCTATGCTACCATGTTCGGTGACAAAGCAGGATACATCGTTTCCTGCATGCTCGTATGCTCCTGCTTCGTATCCCTTACCGCATGGCAGTTCACCGTGTCCGAAGTAGCTCGCGAAGCTTCCTCCATCGGCCTGTTCCCGAAATTCCTGTCCAAGGTAAACCGTTTCCGTTCTCCCTACGTAGCCATTGGTACCCTGGTAGCCATCCAGATCGTCATGACCCTTTCCACCATGAGTCCTACCCTGCTGAAGCAGTTCAATGTACTCATCAACCTGGCTGTCATGATTAACCTGATTCCTTACCTCCTGGCCATGGCTTCGGTGGCAGACCTGCAGAAAGCGGAAGGTATCAGCCACGATAAAGCCCGGCTTGCCAATATGGCAGCCATTGTAGGCGGTGTCTACAGCTGCTACGCCGTTTATGGATGCGGCTGGACCGTCATTATGGAAGGTGCTTTCGTAGCTGCCATGGGACTGGTGATTTACGCCATCGTCTCCTCCAAGCTCCGCTATGCTCCCTCTCCCCGGGTTTCTACCTACCCGCCTATTGATAAGAAATAAGAAATGAAAAACTCCCCGGAATCCGTTTCCGGGGAGTTTTTTTATGGGCTGATGAACCGGACTGATGACTATTTCAGTATTGCGAGCTGTTGGTATCCGGTGTTGACGGGTAGAGTCACTCGCACGGGGCTTCTAGCTTCTAGCGGCTAGCAGCCAGGAAAACTGATTCGCCTGCGGCGCTTTTCACCCGATATTTCTGCCAGTCATTCGTGCCGTAGGCTGTCGAGTATTCCCAGCAGCTAGAAGCCCCGCACGAATGACTCTATCCGTAAGCTTCGCTCCAACAGCTCACCGCAATTTGTGGAGCTTCCATTTCCACCATTGCCATTTCTTGCACCCATTCTTCTTTTATGATACAGTAAATGATATAAAACCGTTTCGGTTGTGGATTTTTTCAGAACTTTCTGTTTTCGCCGCACAGTACTTTACAGGTACTGTGCTTTTCTTTTGGGAGGAATGCAATTGTGCCGAAGGGAATTTATGCTTGTATTGTCTTTGCAGCCGGTGCCTGCTATGGGATCCTGTCCACCTTTGTAAAAATCGCCTATGCCGCCGGTCTGGATCTCACCGACGTGAGCGGGGTGCAGTGCCTCTTCGGCATGTTTTTCCTCTGGGCCGGCGTTTTCTTTACCAGGAAAAAGACTCTCACTCCCTTCCATGTGCTTTCTCTCCTGGCCGTCGGAATTCCCATGGCCCTCACCACGATCTTTTATTATCGCTCATTGGAGACCCTCTCCGCCTCCCTGGCGGTGGTCTTCCTGTTCCAGTCCATATGGATGGGGTCCGTAGTGGAAGCATTCATTTCCCGCCGTTTCCCAAGCCCCCTGAAATGCCTGTCCATTATCCTCTGCCTTACCGGTACATTCCTGGCGGCCGGTTTCCTTGAAGGAAATCAGCCTCTTTCTCTCTCCTCCGGCATGGTCTGGGGCCTTCTGGCTGCCCTCTCTTATACGGCTGTCATTACGGCCAGCTCCCTTCTGGGAGAAGGGATTCCTCCGGCCCTGAAGGGGGCCCTCATGGCCACAGGAGATACGATACTTACATTTATCGTCCTGCCGCCGGTATTTATCCTTACCCCTGCCATCTGGCCCGCTCTCCTGCCATTTGGGCTCCTTCTCGGGCTCTTTGGCGTCGCCCTGCCGCCATTCCTCCTGTCCTGGGGCATGCCCCACATCGGCCCGGGGCTGGGCAGTATCCTCGTGGCCTCCGAGCTTCCGGTGGCCCTGGTCATGGCGCTCCTGGTACTGGGGGAATCGGCATCCCCCCTCCAGTGGGCCGGCATCGCCTGTATTTTAGGAGGAATCGTGGTAGGAAATGTGTCGAAGTGAACAGAGCCTGTTGCGGTTTGACGAGCTGTTGGTATTCGGTGCTGATGGATAGAGTCATTCGTGCGGGGCTTCTAGCTACTAGCCTCCAGCTTCCAGGAAAGCTCGACAGCCTACGGCACGAATGACTGGCGGAAACGTCGAGTGGAAAGCGCCGCAGGCGAATCAGCTTTCCTAGCAGCTAACAGCTAGAAGCTAGCAGCTAGCAGCTCCGTGCGAGTGACTCTACCCGTCAACACCGAATACCAACAGCGGGGCAAACTGAAATTGGCATAACAGGCCATAAAAGCGGCAGGTCCAAACCTGCCGCTTTTTTATGCTCGAAACATTTTCCGTTCAATCTCTTCCTTTGCCTTTCTCACGAAAGAGAGCATTTCTACATCTAAGGGATACCGGATGACACAGCCCGGCGAAAGGATGACCTTTCGACCTCCCGTTTCTTTCAGGGTCTCATAAATCTGGTACTCGATCTCATTTTTATGGTGCTCCGTGATATCCATCCGCTCTAGCCCTGCCATAATGCACTTTCCCGTCATAAGCTGGGCTTCCCCGATATCCGGAAGGGACTCCCAGGCGTGCCAGTTGAAAATCTGGACCGGATATTTACGAAGGAGAGGAAACATAATATTTTTCCCATGGGCATGAAGTACATTGCACCAGCCCGAGGAGGCGGAAAGCACTGCCAGGTCATAGGGCATACCGTACTCCCGGTAGAAGGCCTCTTCTGTCAGGTTATAGGAGGAAAGCTGGGTGGCAAAGAAAATGCCGTCTGCCCCCAGTTCGATGACCCGCTGCACCAGGGCACAGGTGGTTTCCGTGATGGCTTTCAGTGCCTGCTTCACTTTATCCCCATGGCCTTCTTGAATGTGGTCCCTAAGGGAAGGGCAGAGCTTATTGGCCGTGGTGAGAGGAGAGAAGACCGTAAAAATAACAGGCACCTCTCCCTTTGTCTTGTCCAAAAGAAGCTTCAGATACGTCTGCTCCCGTGCCAGGGCCCCTTCATTCACGGAGACCGGATGAACCTTCAGCCAGTCCTCCGGTTTCTTCACCGGGGTATCCGTAATCTTTGCCACGCCGCCTTTAGGAATCTCGGAGAAATCAGTCTTTGCCCCAAAGTCTTCCACACTGTACATCCCATTATTCATGGTTTTTAAAATATCCACGTCATATTTTTTATAAAATTCATAGGTTGCTTCCGCATTTTTGACGGGATCCAGGTCAATCATGGGAAGGTGGGACCAGAGGGAATAGGGTACCCGGTCTACGGGGTCCCCCACAATGGCCGCCTGTATCCGTTCTCTTTTCGTCATCTGAAGCGGTACTTTTTTCTTCATACTTACCTCCTTAGGCAGAGAATTCGTCCAATTGCGGTTTGTCGAGCTGCTGTGCTCGGCGCAGATGGGTAGAGTCATTGGCATGGAGCTTCTAGTTGCTAGTAGCTAGAAGCCCCCGCACGAATGACTCTATCCGTAAGCATCGCCCTAACAGCTCGGCAAACTGAAATTGGCAGTACTCATTCTTACTGTTCCATCAGCTTTCTGTACCCCTTCATGATACCATAGATATCCGCCAGCGCCCAACCGATGGGGATGGAGAGCCAGATGCCGGTGACACCGAAGAAGGGGATTGCTGACAGTACATAGGCCAGTACCACCCGGGTGCCCAGGGAGAGAATGGTGAGGATAACACTCATACCAGCCTTCTTGATGGCCCGGTAATAGCCGTAGAGCATGAAAAGGATGCCGATTCCTATGTAGCAGCTGCCTTCGATGCGGAGGTAATGACTGCCGATGGCAATGACCTCCTGTGCCGTATCGGGGACAAAGAATCCCATAAGTACCGGCGCCAGGAAAGAAACAATAAGACTGGCTGCCATAGAAAAGGCAACGACCATCTTCCCCGCCGTTATAACGCCATCACGGATTCGCTTCCTGTTTCCTGCGCCGTAATTCTGGGCCACATAGGTGGAAAACCCATTGCCGAAATCCTGGAGCGGCGAATAGGCGATGGTATCGATTTTTACGCCCGCCGCAAAGGCAGCCATGACAGCGGTGCCGAAGCTGTTGACCAGGCCCTGCACCAGGAGAATTCCGAAATTCATGATGGACTGCTGGAGACTTGTCAGGAGAGAGAGTTCCGACATATCCCGGAATATCTTCCCATCCCAGGTCATTTCTTTCAGGGACAGATGGAAATCCTTTTTCACCAGGAAGCAGTATCCAAAAATACCGAGGCCCGAAGCATACTGGGAAATCACGGTGGCCTGGGCGGCCCCGGCCACACCCCAGCCAAAGTAAACCACGAAAAGGATATCCAGCACCACATTCATGAGGGACGATAGAATCAGGAAGGCCAGGGGCGTCACAGAGTCCCCTACCGCCCGCAGGAGGGCGGCGCCGAAATTATAAAGGAACACCGCCACAATCCCCGTAAAAATCCACCATACGTACTCCCTGAAATAGGGGACCACATCGGAGGGAGTCTGCATGAAGGAAACGATGGGATCCAGCAGCACATATACCGCCCCATTCATGATGACTGTCAGAAGGCCGATGGAAACAAAAGAAATAAATATAGACTGCCGCATCCTTGAAAAATTCTTCTTCCCGAAGCACAGGGAAAAGTACACGCTGCTTCCCATGGAAAGGCCAATGAGGATGGACGTGAGGAAAATCATGAGGGTGTAGGCACTGCCCACAGCTGCCAGGGGCGCTTCCCCCAGGTACCGCCCCACCACCAGGGTGTCCACGATGTTATAGAGCTGCTGGAATACATTGCCCACCATTAATGGCAGTGAAAAAACAAGAATCTTTCGGAAAATCGGCCCCGATGTAAAATCAATATCCCTCATTCTATCCCCCTGTATATGTCCCATAGGGACTGAAATCTGTTCTTATTATACACCGGCTACCCCTATGTGCTCTTCTCTCCCATCCTGAAAGGAGGAAATCCACAGATAAGAGGCTGACTCCCGTCTTCCGGTGAATGGCTGCCGTAAAAAAATCCGCCGGAACCATAATTTCCGACGGATTTCTTAGTAATGGTATGGATTATTTCATATTGGCTGCAGCCCAGTCCGCTTTGAAACGGGCGATGCCGTTATCGGTGAGCGGATGTTTCATGGCGTCCATGAGTACCTGGAATGGAACGGTGGCAATATCTGCACCGGCCAGGGCACACTGGGTAATGTGCTGGGGCTTACGGATGGAAGCGGCGATAATCTTCGTTTCAATACCGTGAAGTTCGAAGATTTCGGAAATCGTCTGAATCAGTTCAATGCCATCCCAACCGATATCATCAATACGGCCTACGAAGGGGCTTACGAAGGATGCACCGGCGCGGGCAGCAAGAAGTGCCTGGTTGGCAGAGAATACGAGGGTCACATTGGTCCGGATACCAAGCTTTTTGAGTCCCTTTACCGCCTTCATGCCTTCCGGGGTCATGGGGATCTTTACCACCACATGGGGATCGAGGCCGGCCAGGACCTTACCCTCTTCAATCATGCCTTCCGCATCATCGGCCAGCACTTCCGCAGAAATGGGGCCATCCACAATGGAGGCAATTTCCTTGATGGTGGAATGGAAATCTTTTCCTTCCTTTGCAATGAGGGAGGGGTTGGTGGTTACACCGGAAATAAATCCCATATCGTTGGCTTTACGAATGGCTTCTACATCAGCAGTATCAATAAATAATTCCATTTTCTTTTCTCCTTTACCTTTTCGATATGTAATACATTTTCACACTAACCACGGCTCCTGTCAATTGAAAAAGCGTAAAAAACAGGTAAATAAAAATATCCCCCAGGACAGCGGGAATTCATGGCATTTCCTTTTATGATTTACGGAAGAACCGGTTATCAATCTGTCCTGTTTTCTCTATGGGTATTTATAAAATTATTCTATACATCAGAATATTGATTATCGGATTCTCATTTTCTTTCTGTTTCTTCGATACTGTCTATTGATTTCGCAGTCTTCGGAGCCATGAATTAATTCTATAGATTTCTAAATTATAATGCATGAAATTCCTATTTTATTGATTATTAATAGACTAGAGTGTATAATTAAATAAAGAAATCTATCATTTCCAGCGTATTGAAATCCAGGGGGATATCATGAAATTAACGCTCCTCGCTTTGAGCTATTTCCAGAAAACAGCTGAGCTCCAGCATCTGACCCGTGCTGCGGAAGCCCTTCATATTTCCCAGCCATCCCTGTCCCACACCATCAAAGTTCTGGAAACAGAACTGGGGGTCCCGCTTTTTTCCAGAAGCGGACGAAACATTGTACTCACCAGATATGGCGAAATCCTGCTCCGCCATACGAACCGCATTATGCAGGAACTCCGGGGAGCCCAGAAAGAACTGGAGGATACAAAGGAAGCCCAGAAACTGACAGTCACCATCTCCCTCTTTGCCGCTTCCATGATTATTCCTGCCTTTCTCACCCGCTTCCGCCAGGAACATCCGGATATCCGATTTGAAATCCTGCAGCAGCACAATAAACCGGGACAGCAGAATCAGAACCACGTGGACCTCTTCCTTTCCTCTTCCATCAATCCCATAGAAAACGACCACTCCGTCACCCTGCTGAAGGAGGATATCATGCTGGCCATGCCGGATACGGATCCCCATGCCCGCAAGTCCTCCGTAAACCTGGATGAATTTGAAAAGGCCGGATTCATTTCCCTGGAAGCCGGTTCCAGCCTGCGGACCATCACCGACTTCTACTGCCGCATGGCCGGATTTGCGCCCCATGTGGTTCTGGAAAGCGACAGTCCCATGACGGTCCGTGAATTCATCCGGGCAGGCCTTGGCGTATCCTTCGCTCCGCGGATTACCTGGCACGGCGTAGGCGGCGACCATGTGGCCCTCGTCCCCATTGCATCGCCGAACTGCCAGCGCTATATCAGCCTTTCCTGGAAAAAGGGAGAAAAGCTTTCTCCCCCTGCCGAGATGCTGAAGAAATATATTATCGACAACTTTTCCGATTTCGCCCGGGAATACGCCGGACTGCCACCGGAAAGATAAACCTGCCCCTATAAAAGCCGGGATGTTCTGTCCCGGTTTTTTTATATGTGATGACTGACTGCTTTCTTTTCCTCCCCGGTATCCGGAGGAGAATTTCCGGTTGCCCCGGGACCTGCTATAGTTTATAGTAGTCCTGTAAAATATAAATCCACGGATTGGTTTCCAATCCCTTCTAAGGAGCCTGCTATGCCTGAAAAATCCAAATTTGAAGAAGAAAACCTGTTTGCATCCCCCACGCCTTCGTCTGCGGGGGAAAAGGCGGCCGGTGAGATGAAACCGGCAGGAAAGAAAGTAAAATCCTCCTCTTCCCTCCGTCCCGCAGAAGAAGCGGCCCGCCATGCCTGGAAAGAGAAGATTTGGGAATTTGACCTCACAAAGCCCTCCCAGGTCATGAAAGACACCATGAAAGAATCCATGCTGCAGGAGGGATTCGGGAAGCGGGAAGCCAACAAAGTCTTCAAAGGCCTGTTTTTTAAGGAAAAGGTCTGCAACACAAGGACCCAGGCCCTGGAATACCTGGCGGCCGTTCCCACTTCCTATGGAGTCAAGTATAAAATCGGCATTGCCCCTTCCCCACAGATGGTATCCCTGGAAAAACGGCTTCACGAAAAGGAAGAGCGGCTGAAAGCGTATACAAAAGAACAGGAAGAGAAAGATCAAAAGAAATTCAGCCTCCCCTTCATTACCTGCCCCCATTGCCATTCCCGGGTGAATCGGGACTATATCCATCTGCCCCTCTGTCCGGTCTGCGGGAAAGGCCTCCATCCCGATACCACCTTAAAGACCATGGCTTCCCTGGAAACGGCGGTGAAGGACCTGAAGAAACGGTACGAGGATACAGCCCGGAAATACAACAGCAAATTCACGGGCGGTGAAAAATGGATTATCCGCCTCGTAAATCCTCTGTACGAGAAAGAGTGAGTACACTGCCAATTTCAGTTTGCCAAGCTGTTGGGGCGATGCTTACGGATAGAGTCATTCGTGCGGGGGCTTCTAGCTTCTAGCTCCTGGCTTCTAGGAAAGCTCTACAGCCTGCGGCGCCCCCAACAGCTAACCTCCGTCGCCTGACGGCGCCACCGCCGGGCCACAAATGGAAGGCGTCTTATTGTGCAGTAGAGACGCCAATGTGGGCCCGGCTCGAGGGTCCTCTGCAGGACACCTCGCCTTCCCGAGGAAGGAGGCTAACGACCAGCGGCTCCGCCGCGATTGGAGTCCTAAAGACTCTACTCCTAAAACGTGAAATTGACTCAAAACGAGGCTCCTTCCTTGGAAGGCGGAGGTCCTGCAGAGGACCTCCGAGTCGGGCTTAAGTTGGCGCCTTTACTGCACACCAAGGCGCCTTCCTTTTAGTAGCCCGACGCTGCCCACGGGGCTGAGGTTAGCTGATGGAAACTGTTGGAAGCG
>ERZ1034949.548-NODE-548-length-23861-cov-7.699488_pt1 | contig 23861 bp, 22 predicted proteins | sample MGYA00520590_ERZ1034949 | MGnify/ENA primary metagenome ERZ1034949 (study PRJEB33766, sample SAMN09781752) | gut metagenome | biome: gut microbiome | host: Homo sapiens | place: Madagascar | study: EMG produced TPA metagenomics assembly of the PRJNA485056 data set...
CACCCTTGCCGATCTTGCCCTGCCCGATCAGGCTGGCAACGACTATGTGATCTGAGGACATTATCGTGTTCGAGCAATTTCGATGGGATTTTCGCAGTCCGGAGGAACGGGGAGACGCCGGAGAAAACATTATTTACAGCGTTCTGAATAAGGTCCGCGGTCGTAAAGCTCTTTTGCCAAATTGTTATATACCGGTAGGCCAAAAAGGATCGACCGAGATTGATATGGTCTTTCTGCACGAGTCTGGCCTTTATGTAATCGAATCTAAAAATTACAGTGGTTGGATTTTCGGCAATGAAGAGCAAGACCATTGGACACAGTGTCTGAGGGGAAAATTTCATACAACACAAAAGCATTCCTTTTATAATCCTCTCCTGCAAAATGAAACTCACATTTGCGCATTGATGGAACTGCTGAAGGATGATACTATTCCATACTATTCCTATGTGGTATTCGGAAACAACTGTGAGCTAAAGAACATTCAGCTCACAAGCGGAAGGCATCATGTGACTTATGCCCTATATCTCCGAAAAGATATTGAGTATCATGCTCAGTGTACCGGCATCCAGCTATCTGATGAAAAGATGGATTCGCTTTATGCAACGCTTGTGAATTTCACAGAGGCAAGCAGTTGGCAAAGGGAAGCCCACATAAAAGAAGTTCAGTCAAAACAATATCCCATCATCCAACCGGATGGAACTTGGTCTTGTCCACATTGTGGCGGACAGCTCGTCAGGCGGGTAGCTCAACGGGGAAGCCGGACGGGGCAAACTTTCTGGGGTTGCTCGAATTATCCACGCTGTCATTTTACTTATCAGGAATAATTGATTCGGCGCACCGCACATTGCGGTGCGCCTTTTTTGCACAGTTCCTCGCGAAATGTGTGGGAATTCTTGTCAAGTATCACGGTTGATGGACGTCCGACGGTGCGGTATACTACCACTTGTGTCCCGCATTTTTTCTGCAACTGTGAAAGGAGCGATCCCTTACGAAATACATTTTTCAGTTTGCGCGCATTCTGGCCTTCTGTTTTCTGGGCGAGGTGCTGCACGCCGTGCTGCCGCTGCCGGTGCCTGCTAGTGTCTACGGGCTGGTGCTGCTGCTGGCTGCCCTGAACTTCGGCTTTGTGAAGCTGGATGACGTGAAAGAGGTGGGCATCTACCTCACCGGCATCTTCCCGCTGCTGTTCGTGCCTGCCGCAGCCGGCGTGATGGAGCTGTGGGCCGAGATGGGCAACATGCTGCTGCCCATCATCATTGCCATCATCCCGGTGACCGTGCTGGTCATGGTCTCCGCAGGCCGCACCACCCAGGCCATGACCGGCCGCAAAAAGAAGGAGGCAGACCATGCTGAATGATTTCCTGTCCGGGTCGGCGGCGTGGGGCGTGCTGCTCACGCTGGCAGCCTTTGCACTGGGTGCCCTGATCAATCGGATCACCGGCAAAGCCATCTTCAATCCCCTGCTGCTGGGCAGCATCTTTGTCATCATCTTCCTGTCGGTGTGCAAGATTCCCTACGCCGACTACAAGGCCAGCGCCGCCCCGGTGAACTACCTGCTGCTGCCGGCCACCGTGGCTCTGGCCATCCCGCTGTATGAAAAGTGGGACCTGCTCCGGGAGAACGCCGCCGCCATCATCGCCGGCATCTCGGTCGGCACACTGGTCAGCCTGGGCAGTGCCCTTGCTCTTGCCCTGGCGCTGGACCTGACCAAAGAGCAGTACGCCACCCTGCTGCCCAAGTCGGTGACCACCGCCATCAGCATGGACGTGGCCGCTGAGCTGGGCGGCATTGCCGCCCTGACCGGTGCCATCGTCATCCTCACCGGCATTGCGGGCAGCCTGCTGGCCGAAACGGTGTGCAAGGTGTTCCACATCACCGACCCCATCGCCAAGGGTGTGGGCATCGGCACCTCGGCCCATGCCGTGGGTACCAGCAAGGCCCTGCAGATGGGTGAGGTAGAGGGTGCCATGAGCGGCCTGTCCATTGCAGTGGCCGGTGTGCTCACCGCAGTGCTCTGCCCCGTATTCGTGAACCTGATCCACTAAAAACATTTATGATATAAAACACAGCGCCCCCGCCGGGATTTCTCCCGGCGGGGGCGCTGTGTTATTGAGGAGAGACGTCTTGATCAGTTTTCGGCGAGGTTGCCGGTGTAGAGCTGGTAATACTTGCCCTTCTTGGCGATCAGCTCGTCGTGACTGCCGCGCTCGATGATGCGGCCCTGCTCCAGCACCACGATGCAGTCTGCATTGCGGACGGTGGACAGGCGGTGGGCGATGACGAAGCTGGTGCGGCCGTACATCAGGCCGTCCATGCCGCGCTGCACCAGTGCCTCGGTACGGGTGTCGATGGAGGAAGTTGCCTCATCGAGGATCAGCACCGGCGGGTCGGCCACGGCGGCGCGGGCGATGGCCAGCAGCTGGCGCTGGCCCTGCGACAGGTTCGCACCGTCGCCGGTCAGCATGGTGTTGTAGCCATCCGGCAGACGCTGGATGAAGCCATCCGCGTTGGCCAGCTTGGCGGCGGCCATGCACTCTTCATCGCTGGCATCCAGACGGCCATAGCGGATGTTCTCCATGACCGTACCGGTAAACAGGTGCGTGTCCTGCAGCACGATGCCCAGCGAACGGCGCAGATCGGACTTTTTGATCTTGTGGATGTTGATGCCGTCGTAGCGGATCTTGCCATCCTGAATATCGTAGAAGCGGTTGATCAGGTTGGTGATGGTGGTCTTGCCGGCACCGGTGGAGCCGACAAAGGCGATCTTCTGGCCCGGACGGCCATACAGGTTGATGTCGTGCAGCACCGTCTTTTCCGGCACATATCCGAAATCCACATCCGTGAAGGTGATGTCGCCTTCCAGTTTGTGGTAGGTGGTGGTGCCGTCGTGGTGGGGGTGCTTCCAGGCCCAGATGCCGGTGCGCTCCTCGGTCTCCACGAGGTTGTCCTCGCGGTCGTACTTGGCGTTCACGAGGGTCACATAGCCCTCATCGGTCTCGCTGGGCTCGTCCATCATCTTAAAGATGCGCTCTGCACCGGCCAGCGCCATGATGACGCTGTTGGCCTGCATGGACACCTGACTGATGGGCATATTGAAGCCCTTGTTCAGGCTGAGGAAGGCCACCACGGTGCCAAGGGTCATGCCGCCAACGCCGCCCACAGCCATGGCTGCACCCACCAGTGCACAGATGGCGTAGCTGATGTTGCCCAGCTGGGCGTTGACCGGCATCATGATGTTGGAGAAGGCGTTGGCCTGCTTGGAGCTTTCCTTCAGCTGATCGTTCAATTCACGGAAGCCGTCAAGGGTCTGCTGCTCGTGGGTGAACACCTTGACCACCTTCTGGCCCTCCATCATCTCTTCGATGTAGCCGTTCACCTTGCCCAGATCCCGCTGCTGCTGGATGAAGTACTTAGAAGAGCTTTTTGCGATCTGCTTGGAGCAGAACAGCATCAGCGCCACCATGAGCATGGTAACGATGGTCAGCTGCCAGCTGAGCATACACATGCTGAAGAACACCGACACGATGGTGATGACGCTGGACACCAGCTGCGGGATGCTCTGGCTGAGCATCTGGCGCAGGGTGTCCACATCGTTGGTGTACACGGACATGATATCGCCGTGGGGATGGGTGTCAAAATAGGAGATGGGCAGGCTTTCCATGTGGGTGAACAGCTTGGTGCGCAGGTTGCGCAGCGTTCCCTGCGTTACGTTGACCATAACGCGGGCATTGATCCATGCCGCCAGAATACCCACAAGGTAGATGCAGCCCACCCGCAGCAGTGCCCCGGCCAGCGGTGCAAAGCTGGGGTTCTGCTGGTGGGTCATGGGCACGATATAATCGTCCATCAAAGTCTGCAAAAACAGGCTGGCCTGCACATTGGCCAGCGCACTGACCACGATGCAGATAAGCACAAGGATGCAGTGGGGCAGGTAGTTGCGGAACACTTCATCCATGATGCGCCGGAGCAGCTTGCCCGGGTTTTCCACCTTGGGTTTCGGGCCCATGCCGCGGGGACCGCCGGGGCCTTTTACCTCTTTTACCTGTGCCATTACTGCTCACCTCCCTGCTTGTCAAAGTCGCCGCCGCCCTGGGTCTGGCTGTTGTAAACTTCCTGATAAATGGCGTTGGTCCTGAGCAGCTCCTCGTGGGTGCCCAGGCCGTTGATCTGGCCGTTGTCCAGCACCAGGATGCGGTCTGCATCCTGCACCGAGGAGATGCGCTGGGCAATGATGATCTTGGTGGTGCCGGGGATCTCTTCCCGGAAGGCCTTGCGGATCTTGGCGTCGGTGGCGGTGTCCACCGCGCTGGTGGAGTCGTCCAGGATCAGCACCTTGGGCTTGCGCAGCAGAGCGCGGGCGATGGTCAGGCGCTGCTTCTGGCCGCCGGACACGTTGGAGCCGCCCTGCTCGATCCAGGTATTGTACTTATCCGGGAAGCGCTCGATGAACTCATCCGCACAGGCCAGCTTTGCCATGCGGATGCACTCTTCCTCGCTGGCGTTGGCATCGCCCCAGCGCAGGTTGTCGAGGATGGTGCCGCTGAACAGCACGTTCTTCTGCAGCACCATGGACACTTCGTGGCGCAGGACGTCCAGGTTGTAATCCCGCACATCCACGCCGCCCACCTTCACGGTACCGCTTTCGGCATCGTACAGGCGGGGGATCAGCTGCACCAGGCTGGACTTTGCACTGCCGGTTCCGCCGATGATGCCCAGCGTCTCGCCGGGCTTGATGGAAAAGGTGATATCGTTCAGCACCGGCTGACCACTGCCGTGCTTATACTTGAAGGTAACATGGTCGAACTCGATGCTGCCGTCCTTCACCTGCTGCACCGGATGCTTGGCCGGGGGCAGGTCGGTGGTCTCGTCCAGCACTTCCACGATACGCTTGGCGGAAGCGGCCGACATGGCGATCATCACAAAGGCCATGCTCAGCATCATCAGGGCCATGAGGATGTTCATGATGTACCCGAACAGGGCGTTGAGCTGACCGGTGGTGATGGCACCGTGCAGCACATATTTGGCACCCAGCCAGCTCAGGGCGATGTTGCAGCCGTAAACGGCGGTGAGCATGGCAGGGTTGTTGAAGCTCAGGCGGCTCTCGGCCTTGACGAACTGGTTGTACAGGCTCTCGCAGGCCTTGGTGTACTTCTCGTTCTCAAAGCCCTCGCGCACAAAGCTCTTGACCACGCGGATGGCGGACACATTCTCCTGCACCGAGGCGTTGAGGTTATCGTAGTTCTTGAACACCCGGTCAAAGATGTGGAAGGTGGGGATCATGATGCTGGCCAGCACCACCACCAGAAAGACTACCGCCACCACGAACACCAGCGACAACGGGCCGCCGATGACCACAGCCATGAAGAGCGCGAACACCAGATGCACCGGGGCACGCACGCACATGCGCTCGATCATCTGGAACGCATTCTGCACGTTGGTCACATCGGTGGTCATACGGGTGACAAGGCCCGCCGTGGAGAACTTGTCGATGTTGGAGAAGGAATAGTGCTGGATGTTCTCATACATGGCATCGCGCAGATTGCCGGCAAAGCCGGTGGATGCCTCGGCGGCATATTTACCGGCCAGAACGCCCAGCAGCAGCGCAATAGCTGCCACAAGAAAGGTGAGCAGACCATACTTGACGATGGCGTGCATATCGCCCTTTTCAATGCCCAGGTCAATGATAAAGGCCATGATGGTGGGCAGCAGCACATCCATCACGGCTTCCAGGGCTGCAAAGAGCGGTGTCAGGACTGCGGCGCGTTTGTACTCGCCCAGATGTGACACGAGCTTTTTGATCATCTGAGTTACCTCCTGTTAATTTTATTTGTTTGGTACAAAACAATTCTATACAAAACAGATTTAATGTCAAGATGTTTGCAAAACTTTCGGAAATTGTTCATAATTAACATTTTCACAAACATCTTTTCGGCGTTTTGACAAGAGTCGAACACTCTTGCGTTATACTTGGGCGGGCCAGCCGGGAGCTTTCCACGCAAATGCAAAGCAAAATAATTCTTCCGCTGAATATGGCCAGAGCGCATGCGGCGGCCATTTCAAATGGTTTACTTCAGCGCGTCCCGCAGCTTGTTCAGCAGCCGGAGCAGCTCGGCGTTTTCCTCTTCCGTCAGCAGCCCGGCCACATAGTCGTCCGTCTGGTGGAAGGAGAGGATGGTGTTTTCATGGAAGCGGACGCCCTCTTCCGTCAGCACCAGCTGTTTCAGCCGGGCATCCTGCGGCACGCTCTGGCGCTGGATGTAGCCCTTGCGCTCCATCAGCTGCAGGATGTTGGTCACGGTGGAGCGGGTAATGGAAAACTCCCGCTCAATGTCCCGCTGAAACACCTGCTCCTCCCGGTGCCGGTAAAGATACTCGATGATCCAACCGTGCATCGGGGTGGCCTGCTCCACACCGTTGGCGCGGGCAAACTGGTTGATCTTGCGGAAGATCAGGTTGTCCACCCGGCGGATCTGGGCCGGGATGACCTGCGGCCCCTCCCAGGGCGGATCCCCGTGGTCTCTGCATTCGTTCTGTTTTTCGTCACACATACGATCGGTTCCTTCTGAATTGTTTTTTGCTCAAACTGTTTTCTATAAAACTGTTCGATATGAGACTATTGTAATCCCACTGTCCCTGTTTGTCAAGGGCAGCAAAAAAGACTTCTCCCAAAGGAGAAGCCTTTCCGATCTCTGTGTCACTGATTTTCTTCCACCCATTCCCGCACGCGGTCGGGGCGGTTGGTCACGATGCAGTCCGGCCCCAGGGGCAACAGGCTCCGGACAGCCTTTTCCGTGTCCACGGTCCACAGGGCCACCTTGATGCCCATGGCCTGGAGCTTTGGGATAAAGTCCGGGTTGCTGTAGGCGGTGTGGTATTCGCAGCTGACGTACTCCGGCGCAAAGTCCAGGCTTTTGACATAGGCCACCGGGTTGTGCTGGTCGGCCAGATGCTTTGCCACCGCCTGCAGGCTCTCCCCGGGGAAGTTTGCCCGCAGCATGCTCACCTTGTCGTTCACCCAGCGGGTCATCCAGCCGTTTTCCTCATCCGGGTCCATGCCCGCATCCACCGGCAGGGCGGCCAGCTCTTCGTCCAGCGCCGCTTCCTCATCCTCCATGCCGTTCACCAGGCCCAGGTCCTTCCAGATGACCGGCGGCGGCAGCACCATGCTCTCGAATGCGCCGTACAGCAGCACGCCCACCCGCAGCTGGGGCATCAGGGCCTTGGCCTGCCGCAGCAGGTCGTGGTTGAACGAAATAAGTACCAGTCGGTCGGCGATGTCTGCCGCGCGGATGGCATCCACCACACCGGACACAAAAGCCGGGTCGTTGTCCATGGTGGATTTCATTTCCAGCTGGACCGCGCAGCCCTCCATGCTCCTGCACAGGGCCAGTGCCTCGGCCAGGGTAGCGATCTTCTCATCTTTATAGGCAACGTCCTTCCAGCTGCCGAAGTCCAGGTCTTTCAGTTCACCCTCGGTCATATCGTAGATACGGCCGGAAATATCGGTGTGCAGGTCGATGATATAGTCGTGGTGGATCACAAGGCCGCCGTCCAGCGTCTTTTGTACGTCCATTTCCACACCGTCGGCCCCGATCTCCATGGCCTTGCGGAAAGCCGCCAGCGTGTTTTCCGGTGCCAGGTAGGATGCGCCACGGTGCGCAATGATCTGAGGTATCATAAGCAGAATTTTCCTTTCTGTACAGCAAAGCTGCCGCCTTTCAGCATACCCTATCCGCCGGGCTGTGTCCATCTGCGCATTCCACAAAAAAGCGGGTCGTTTTTTGTCTCATTCGCGCTGAAAGTACGACTTTTATCGTCAAAACGACGAATTCATCCGATGATTTTTGCACATTTTTCACGAGAAATTTGCAAAACCCGGGGCAAATCTCTCCCATCTGTTTCTTTCAAACCGGCAGCGGGCATGGTACAATAGTGCTGTAAGGATGTGCCGCGCCCGGCGGCCGGAAAAAGGGAAATGGAGTGTTTGATTATGACTGCATTCAAGCCCATCAAAGAAGGAAAAGTCCGCGAGATCTACGACAACGGCGACAGCCTGATCATGGTTGCCACCGACCGCATTTCTGCGTTTGATGTCATCCTGAAAAACAAGGTGACCAAAAAGGGCACTGTGCTCACCCAGATGAGCAAGTTCTGGTTCGACTATACCAAGGATCTGCTGCCCAACCATATGCTGAGCGTGGACGTGAAGGATATGCCGGAGTTCTTCCAGCAGCCCCAGTTCGACGGCAACAGCATGATGTGCCGCAAGCTGACCATGCTGCCCATCGAGTGCATCGTGCGCGGCTACATCACCGGCAGCGGCTGGGCCAGCTACCAAAAGACCGGCAAGGTGTGCGGCATCCAGCTGCCCGAGGGCCTGCAGGAGTCCCAGAAGCTGCCGGAGCCCATCTACACCCCCTCCACCAAGGCCGAGATCGGCGACCACGACGAGAACATCTCCTACGAGCGCAGCATTGAGGTGCTGGAAAAGCAGTTCCCCGGCCACGGCCTGGAGTACGCCACCAAGCTCCGGGACTACACCATCGCTCTGTACAAGAAGTGCGCCGAGTACGCCCTGACCCGCGGCATCATCATTGCCGACACCAAGTTCGAGTTTGGTCTGGATGAGGACGGCAACGTGGTGCTGGGCGACGAGATGCTCACCCCGGATTCCTCCCGTTTCTGGCCGCTGGAGGGCTACGAGCCGGGCCACGGCCAGCCCTCTTTCGACAAGCAGTTCGTCCGCGACTGGCTGAAGGCCCATCCGGACAGCAACTATGACCTGCCCCAGGACGTGATCGACAAGACCATCGCCAAGTATCTGGAGGCCTATGAACTGCTGACCGGCAAGAAGCTGTAAGCTCTTTTTCAACAAGCAAAGCGCCCGCTGTGGAAAACTCCGCAGCGGGCGCTTTTTCAGTTTTTATGCAGCCGCCTCTGGCTCGGCCTCTTCGCTGGGCGCAGTGTCCTCTTCCGGCTCATTTTCTTCGTCCAGCAGATACTGCACTTCGACCTGCCGTTCCATCTCATCCGCGGTCCAGTCCAGCTGCACCGTGCCGTCCAGTTCCAGCGTGTACTGTTCCACACGCTGCAGGGTACCGGAATCCAGGCTCTGGCCCGGGTCGTTGTCCGGCGACCACACGATGCGCAGTTCATCCGGCTGCAGGGTGCCAGCCCGCACCGTACCGGCCACGCTGCGGCAGTCCTGCGCAAAGGCTCCGGTGCTGTCGTAGGGGCCATACAGCATTACGGTCAGGCTCAGGTGCCCGTCACTTGGCTGCAGCTCCTGCAGGTCATCTACGCTGTTGGCGTAAAGATGCAGGTCGGTGTACACATCCCGCAGGCGGAGGTCCGGGTTTTCCTTCCGAAGGGCCTCATACACCTGTGTGGTGTACGCCTCGCTCAGCTTCATCTCGTTCTGTCCGCGGGCAGGGTCGATCTCGCTCCACACCATGGGCAGAAAGCTCAGGCACATACAAACTGCGATGAGCCCCAGACAGACCAGCACCGAGACAAAATCATACTTCCAGCGGCCCGGCCGGGCGGCGAAGAACAGCACCTCACATCCCAGCAGCACCAGGGCTGCCGCCGGGGCGATGCGCGCCACCAGCTGCCAGTCAAAGCCCGGCACAAAGTAATAACACAGGAAGAAGATGCCCGCTGCGATCAGGCAGGCGCCCAGCGTCAGGCTGCCCACCCGGCGGCGGGGGGCGTCCTGCAGCTTTGCAGCTTCCGGCCGGGTTTCCGGCTCCGTCGCTGCCGTCTTATTCAGTTCGTCCATCGTCGCCCTCCGCATTCTCCGGCTGTTCCGGCTCTTCGGGGTCCTCCGGGGTCACCGGGTCGCCCAGCAGAGCGCTGAGCTTCGGCATGGCAAAGTCTGCGGTTTCCTCCGGGGCTTCCGGTGCATCGGCTTCGGCTGCGGTGTACTCGCGGAAGTCCTCGTCCTCCGGTTCCTCTGCCTTTTTGCGGTACACCTTTTTGCCCTTGGGGCCGCGCACCAGCCACACGCCGCACACGATGAGTGCCACGCACACCACCACTTCCGGCAGTTCATCCAGCATCAGATAGACCGCGCGGAAGAAGGGGTTGTTCTGGCCCCAGCGCCACATCACATCGCCCAGCACCCGCATGATGATGTTCTGGTAAGCCACCATTGCGCCCAGTGCAATGAGGGCCCAGCCCACCAGCTTGTGGCTGTCGCGGAAGAACAGGGTCAGGCGCGCGTCCTTCGTGTTGAAGTGCACCAGATAGTCGTCCGCAGGGGCCGTCCCGGCAATGAACTGTGCCCGCAGGTTGAAGGTGTCAAAAAAGCTGTACATCCACACGATGAGCGCCGTCAGAACCAGCGGTTCCAGCAGCATACCAGCCATTATGCACAGGAAGAACAGCGTGATGAGCGAGAGTCCTCGTTTCATGTACCCCTGATACATCTGGCCCGCACCCGGGACAAAGGCAAAGAGGAAGGTCAGAATGCCATTTTTCTTCATAAATATTCCCTCATTTCTTCTGGTTGGAAACGGCAGCGTCAGGCTCTGCCGCAGATTCATTTTTGCCGAACAGCAGGCTGTCCAGCGTGCCGGTCAGCTTCTGGGACAAGGTGGGCGCAGGCTCTTTATCCTGCACCGGCTTGCCCAGCTGTTCCGGCTGGGTGGGGGTGCGTTCGTCGTCCTGCACGGGCCTGCCCAGCTGTTCCGGCTCCGTGGTCTGGGTGGTTTCGGGCAGCCAGCTGCGCACTGTTTCGCCGGTGGACAGGATCTGTTCCAGGGTGCCGGTGCGCCACATGGTCAGCGCCAGCACCGCCGCCACAGCGGCTACGGCGGCCCGGCCCCAGGTGTTCTGCATCAGACGCACCCAGATGGTGCCCATCACCGCCCCGCGGGCGGAGCGCGGCGGCTCTTCCAACACATCGGCGGTGAGCAGGGCTGTGTACCGGTCCATGCACTTGTCGCAGTAGGACAGGTGTTCGGCGGCTTCCAGCCTGCCCAGCTCGTCCAGCTGCCCGCCGATGACGGCGTGCAGCCCTTCCTCGGTCAGGCATCCGTTCTGATCAAACAGTTCCATGTACGCTCCTCCCTTCCTGTTGTTCCCGGATCTGCTGTACCAGCATCTTTTTGGCCCGGTAGATCTGCGCGTTCACGGTTTTTTCCGGGCGGCCGCACAGACGTGCCGCCTCGGCCATGGTGTGCTGTTCCAGCAGCACCAGACGGCAGGGTGTCTTGTAGGGCTCCCGCAGGTCCAGGATCATGTGGGTGAGTTCTTCCGCTCCCAGCGTGTCCAGCACCTGCTGTTCCGGCTCCAGGCCGGGCGGTGCCCCCTCCAGCGCCAGCACCTCGTCGCCCGGCGTGTTCACCCGGCGCACCCATGCGCTGCGTAAGTAATCCTTGGCTTTGTTGGCCGCAATGCGGGCCAGCCATTGCTTTTCAAAGCCGGACGGACAGCGGTCGATGGCCCGCCATGCCGCCAGAAAGGTCTCCTGGGTCAGATCCTGCGCATCCCCCACGTCCGGCACCAGCTGATGACAGACCGTGTAGACCAGGGATTGATATTGTTGCACCATCGCGCTGAATTCCAATGTTGTCAACGACCTGCTCATCCTCCTTTCCGGCTGTGGAGGGCGGTGCTCTGCACGGCCCTTCTGTTGATTCAAACGAGACAGCCGCCGCATTCCCTGCACAAACCGCAGATTTTTTTCAAAAACATTGTGTTTTGCCCGTTCCATGCTACAATGTGGTTATAGTATAGCACGAAAGGAGCCTTACCGCCATGCCTTCTACCACCCGTCAGGCCCTTCTGCAGGCACTGAGTGCCGCCGGGGGTGCCTATATCTCCGGCCAGCAGCTGGCCGGACAGCTGGGCGTGAGCCGCGCCGCCATCCACAAGGCGGCCGCTGCCCTCACCGCACAGGGTTACGCACTGGAAGCCGTCTCCCGCCGGGGGTATCGGCTGCTGGGCGGCGACCCCTTCTGTGCCGAGGCCGTGGGCCCCTACCCCGCCCCGGTGCAGGTGTACGACACGCTGGAAAGCTCCAACCGGACGGCCAAGCTGCTGGCGCTGGACGGTGCGCCCCACGGCACGCTGGTGCTCACAGCCCACCAGAGCGCAGGCCGGGGACGGTTGGGCCGTGTATTTGAAAGCCCGGCCGGGAAGGGCGTGTACCTCTCGGTACTGCTGCGCCCGGCGGTCCCGGCGGCCAGCGCCCAGACGGCCACCATCGGGGCCGCCGTGGCGGTGTGCCGGGCGGTACAGGAGCTGTGCGGGCTGGAACTGGGCATCAAGTGGGTCAACGACTTGTATTATCAGGGCAAAAAGGTGTGCGGCATCCTCACCGAAGCCGGCACCGACCTGGAAAGCGGCCGTCTGGAGTGGCTGGTGGTGGGCATCGGCCTGAACCTGACCGCCACCGCCGCCGACTGGCCCCCGGAGCTGGCCGAAAAGGCCGGCAGCCTGTACCCGGGCGGCCCCGCCCCTGTGAGCCGGGCGGCGCTGGCCGGGGCCATCGCCCGGCAGCTGCTGGCCCTCTGCCCGGCTTTTGACTGTCTGGACGAGTACCGCGCCCGCTGCTTTGTGCCCGGGCACTGGGTCACCGTGTGCACCGGCACCGAGACCTACGCCGCAAAGGCCCTTGCCATCGACGAGGAAGGGCGGCTGGTGGTCCAGCGGGAGAACGGCCGCCCGCAGGCATTACGCTGCGGCGAGGTGACCACCCGCCCGGCCCGGACCGAATAAGACGCAAAAAAGCAGCCTTGCCGGAATGGTTCCGGTAAGGCTGCTTTTGCCTTTTGTTTATACTTCGTCCAGTGCCTGGGCTTCCAGCACCGGGATTCCCTCGGCTTCCAGCACACGGCGCAGGATGCCGGGCAGGCCGGCCTTCGGCACCTTGTTCTCGATGCACAGGGTGATGATGCCGTTCAGGGTGGAGGCTTCCACACACAGGGAGCCGCCCTCCGGCGGCACCCACACGCCAAAGTCAGTGGTGTACTGCGCCAGCTCCGGCGTTGCCGGCATGAGGGGGTTACCCAGATAGCTGAACCAGAAATCTGCCGGGATGCCGCTTATGTACTCGCCCATCTGGAACACACGCTGCTTGATCCGCAGAGGGGCCTTCTGCTGGTCCACCTTGTAGACCCAGCCCATCTGGTCGGCCATCTTGCGGCGCTTGCGCTCCGCCGTCAGGCTGTCCTTCACGGCGCGGTCCATCTGCTGCACGAACTCTTCCAGCCGGACGCCCTCGTGCAGGGTCACTCCGTCCTGGAAGGAACACACGCAGTTGTACCGTGCGTTGGGGGCACCCATGGCGTCCCGCGTGTCGGCAGAGTAAGAATACTGGATGGTGTCCTTGCCCAGATACTCTCCCAGCGCGATGCACAGCAGGCCCATGAGGGCGCAGAAGGGCTTGACGCCGTTCTGCACGCCTTTGGCCACCAGATCCTTTTTGGCGAACCGGATTCGGATGCGGTGCATGGGCTCCTCGCAGGTGTCCACCACCTCCCGCTGCATCGTAGTCTCGTCCATGACCTGCAGCGGGTACTGCTCCACCAGCTTTGCGATGTCGTAGGCCGGGCTGCAGGGGATGGGCGGGTTTGCAAAGGCGGTACCGTAGCGCAGGTTACAGTACAGCTCCAGGATGCGGGTGAGGAAGGGCGATACCCCGTGGCCGTCCGCGATGAAGTGGAACCAGTCAAAGTACACGGTATTCTGTGCACAGTGCACGGCAAAGAAGTAGCCGTTCGTCTGCTCCGGCATCTCCCGCATCACGCTGTCCGGGTAGACAAGGCAGGGCTCCGAGTTCGGTTCCAGAAAGGCTTTGCGCTTTTCCCACACCAGCCGCACCCGGTAATAGGGTGCAGCTTCCAGTGCGGCATCCAGCGCCTGTTGCAGCAGGGCCGGGTCCACCGGGTCCTTCAGGGTGAACTGATACCGGGGGCACACTTTTTCCCGGCGGAAATAGTACATGATGCCCTGAAAGACATATTCCGCCGAACGCTGTGCTGCTTCCATCGGCTCACCCGGCATTGGCTGCCAGATAATCGGCCAGGTCACTGATGGTGACAAAGTTGCGCAGTTCCTTTTCCGGGATGCGCAGGCCAAAGGTCTCTTCCAGGTCGGCCACGATGGTCAGGATCTCCATCGAGGACAGATCCAGGTCGTCCATCAGGACGCTGTTCTCGTTGACATCCTCCGGCGCGATCTCTGCCACATCCTCCAGGATGGCCAGGATCTGGGACATGATTTCTGCTCGTTCCATAAGAAATATTCTTCCTTTCCGTGACGGATTTTGGGTGTGCCGATCAGGATCAGCACGGTTCTGCCCTCAGTATAGCACAACCCCTATGGGTTTGCCCAGTTTTTTTGCAGAGTATGCGGCGCAAACCGCAAAATCAGGGCCGCAGGCCTCAGCGCACCAGCTTGCCCATAGCGTTGCGGGGCAGGGGCTCGGTGCTGAACTCCACGGCGCTCATGCGCTTGTACAGGGGCAGGGTGCGGTTGGTCTCGGTGATAAAGTCCCGTACCGTCTGCTGGTCGGCTTCCTCGCAGCAGACCACAGCGCAGATCTTTTTGCCCTTTTCCTTCACCAGGCACTCCTTTACTGCCGGGCACTTTGCCAGCAGGCCTTCCAGCTCCTCGGGGCTCACGTTCTCGCCGCTGTCCAGAATGATCAGGTTCTTCTTGCGGCCGGTGAGGAAGTAATAGCCGTCCTCGTCCACCCGGGCCAGGTCGCCGGTATGGAACCAGCCGTCGGCGTCGATGACTTCGGCGGTGCCCTCCGGGTCCTTATAGTAGCCCAGCATCACATCGCCGCCCCGCATACACAGCTCGCCGTTGTCCAGCTTGATCTCGCAGTGGCCGTCGTCCTTGCCGATGGAGCCGATGTGCTTGGCATCCTCCGCAAAGTTGATGAGGCCGCCGCCGGTAGTCTCGGTGCTGCCGTAGAGCTGGGAGATCACCATGCCGTGGTCGTGGAGGTCCATCAGGGTCTGGGGGTCAAACATCGCAGACATACAGTTCAGAGCCCACAGATCCCCCAGCTTGTCCTGCTTGCCGGTCATCAGGTCGTGGTGGATGGACTCCACCAGCACCGGCACTGCAGCCATATCCTGGCTGGGCATCCGCTTCAGGTCCTTATAGAAGGACCGCAGGCTGCCCAGGTTCTGGGCCCAGCCCATCCAGGGCCAGGTGAACAGGCAGCCAAAGGCACCCAGGTGGAACATGGGCAGCAGGGTCATGTGGCTGACCAGCAGGTCCGGGTCATTTTTCAGCTGGCAGAACCGCTGCCCCACCCGTACATGGTGGGGCATCACCGCAAAGAAGTTCCGCTCGCAGAGCATGACGCCCTTGCTGCGGCCCGTGGTGCCGGAGGTGAACATCAGCACCATCAGCTCCTCGGGCTGGATGCGGTTCACAAGCTCTGCAGGCTCATAAGCCTTGTAGGCATCCATGGGGCGCAGCAGGCTGCCGTAAGCCGCCTGCATCTCCTCGTTGCAGCCGTAGTCATCGCCGTCGGTCAGGATGGCGGAAGGCTCCACCAGCTCCAGCTCCCGGTGCAGCTCATCCCAGCTCTTGCGCTGGTTCATGGGCACGATGACGCCGCCCGCCATCATGACACCGTAGCAGTTCACGGCGTAGTGGTAGCTGTTGTTGCTCCACACGCACACCCGCTTGCCCTGAATGTCCGGGATGGTGCTCAGGTAGTAGTTCACCGCGCGGCGGATGTCCTGCGCATACTCCCCGAAGTGCTTTTCCACCACCACATCCTGGTCGGCGTCGTACCAGCGGAAGGCCACCCGGTTCGCAAATCGCTGCTCCATGTTCAGCGTCAGCAGCTCATACAGATTTTTCGGTTCATGCAGTTCCATTATCGTTTCCCTCTCTATTCTTTAAAACAGCCAGTCTCACGGCCATAACGCCTTGTGGGAACTTTTCCCACCATGAGACCGGCTTTTTCCGCTAAGATTTAGGACCGCAGCAGCTTGCCAGCAGCGTTACGAGGCAGGGGCTGGGCCGAGAACTCCACCATCATGTGCTTGTACAGGGGCAGGGTGCGGTTCACCTTGGTAACAAAGTCCCGCACAGCGTCCTGCTGGTCCGGGTCGCAGCAGACCACGGCGCAGATGCGCTGGTTCCGCTCGCAGACCATACACTCCCGGATGGCAGCGCAGGGAGCCAGCAGCTTTTCCAGCTCCTCGGGGCTCACGTTCTCGCCGCTGCCCAGGATGATCACGTTCTTTTTGCGGCCGGTCAGGTACATATAACCGTCAGGCTCCACCCGGGCAATGTCGCCGGTGTGGAACCAGCCCTCGGCGTCCAGCACCTCGGCGGTGGCCTCCGGGTCCTTGTAGTAGCCCAGCATCACCGGGTCACCACGCATGCACAGTTCCCCGTCCTCCAGCTTGTACTGGCAGCTGTCGTCCACATGGCCCACGCTGGTCAGGTACTTTTCCTCCTGGGAGGAGTTCCAGGCACCGTCACCGCAGGTCTCGGTAAGGCCGTACATCTGGGCGATGAAGAAGCCCCGTTCCATCAGATCCTGGAGCACGGCAGGGTCGAACATGGCTGCGCCGCAGGTCAGCACACGCAGGCCGTTCAGACGCTCCCGTTTGCCCTTCATCACATCATTATAAATGCTCTTCAGCAGCACCGGCACCACAGCCATCACGTCGCTCCGCATGGCCCCCAGGTCCCGGTAGAAATATTTCAGGTCGTTGCACAGGTTCACGCAGTGGCCGGTGACGCTCCAGGATACCAGGCTGGTCATGGCCGAAATGTGGAACATGGGCAGGCAGGACAGAGAGCTGAACGCGTCGGTGTTCCAGCCGGTCTGGCTCCGCACATCCTCAAAGGGGGTCAGGAAGGCAGGCATGGCGGTGAACAGGTTCTTCTGGGACAGCATAACGCCCTTGCTGCGGCCAGTGGTGCCGGAGGTGAACATGATAAAGGCCATTGCATTGAGGTCCGGCACCTCGGTGATCTCCATCGCAGGCTCAAAGGCGGTAAAGGCATCCATGGGCACCAGACGATCCCCGTACTCCTGGCCCAGGGCCGGCTCCCGGCTCAGGTATTCGCCGTCATGGAGCACGCACACCGGCTCCACCAGATCCAGCTCGTAGCGGATCTCGTCCCAGTTCTTGCCGGTGTTCAGGGGCACTGCCACAGCTCCGGCCAGCACTGCGCCGTACATACACATCACATAGTGGTAGCTGTTGCGGGCCAGGATGGCCACACGCTGTCCAAGGGGGTTCGGGGTGCGGCTGCGCAAAAATGCCACGAATCGGCGCAGGTCTGCAGCGTACTGCCGGAAGGGCACCTCCACCACACCACCCTTGGCCTCATCATAATAACGGATGCCGATCCGGTCTGCGTAGATCGTTTCCAGATTGTTCAGGGACTGATACAACGAATGAACCATGTTAGCCTCCACGTCATTGTTTTTTACATTCCTGCAGCCGGGCCCACCCGGGCCAGACCGCTTTTTCATTTGTGTTCAGTATACAATACCGCCGCTGGCAATGCAAGGCTTTTGCAACATTTAATTTCCATTTTTGGCAATTAAAACTTGCACATCTTGTTTTTTCCATCCGGAAGCCTGTGCCGTCTGCCCAGAAATTTGGCCCTTCTGCCGGGCTTTTTTATCGGTAAAGACAACAATTGCCACCCGGCAGTGGGCAATTCAAAATTGACAGTGTGCACAAAAAGCATTATACTAGCCTTATATCCTTATAAATGGATCATTTTTTACTGTATGCGCCTGTTGGTCACATGTTTCCGGACGGCGCAAGGAAGGACCCTTTTCATGGAAGGCACCAGACCCAGCACCGTCAACTCCATCGGCATGTTCGACATGCTCAAGGGCGTGGGCATGATCACCATCGTGCTGGCCCACACCGCCGAACTCTACCCCATGCAGATCTCCGGCGGGCTGTCGCTCACGGCGTTTTTCCCGTTCATCTATCGTGAGGCCCTGATGGCGGCCTTTTTCATTGCCAGCGGCTACGGTTTCCGCAAGCGCTCCATCGGCAAGTGCATCCAGCAGCAGCTCAGAGCGCTGCTCAAGCCCTACTGCATCACGGCGGTGTGCACTTCGCTCTTGCATCTGCTGTGCCACTACATGGCGTTCCATTACTTCCCCAGCAGCGTCACCGAGACCCTCAAGGTGGCCGGCGGCTTTCTGCTGGGGCTGCCCCACACCACTACTTATGCCGGGCAGCAGTTCTTTTCCACCGGCCCCATGTGGTATCTGCTCTCGCTGCTGATCGGCTGGGTGCTGCTGGACGCCATCCTGAATATCTTCCCGGAGAAATACACACACTGGGCTGTGCTCGGCATCATGCTGCTGGGCTGGGGCACCACACTGGTGTGGGAGCTGCCCTTCAGCCTTTCGCAGGGGGCCGTGATCGTGCCCTACCTTTACATCGGCTATCTGGCCAAGAAGAACCGCTGGCTGGACAAGCCCCTGCCCCGCCGCACCCTGTACATCCTGCTGGGCGGCACAGCTCTGACCGCTGTGGGAGCTCTGCTTGCCCAGAGCACCGACTGCATTTCCATGGGCGAGTGGACCCTCGGCCCGCTGAGCATCCTGCTGGATGCCGCCACCGGCTTTTTGTTCATCCGCCTGTTCATGCGGCTCAACTGCTTCACCGGCCCCATCGCACAGGGCCTGCAGGCCATCGGCCGCAATTCGCTGAACATCTTCTGCATCCACACGGTGGAGCTTATCGCCATTCCGTGGTATCTGTTTGCGGCGCATTTCACCGACCACCCGCTGCGGGGTATGCTGCTGCAGAACGTGATCGCGTTTACCTCCATCGGGCTGGTGTGCGCCCTGCTGAACCTGCGGCGCAGCTGGATCGTCAAAGCCTCGGCCGCACGGCGGCAGGCCCAGCGGCGCACCCCCGCGCTTTCGCAGCATTGATTTCCCCGGCTGCTGCGGTGCAGCCGTATCCTATAAAACAAGAGGAGAATCCGGTTATGAACAACGATGCCCCCCAGACCCTGGACGCGGCAGGCAGCCGCGTGGCCGAACTGGAACAGCAGCTCCGGCTGTCGGACGAAGGCGTTTCCCGGCTGGCACAGCGGTGCCTGGAGCTGGAGCAGCAGGTGCTGAAATATGAGGCCGTGCTGGCCTCGCAGGGTGCCGACACCGAGCAGGGCGCTCTGCTTCTGCCCCAGCTGTTCTACGACTCCGGCTCCGGTTTTTCGCCCCATGAGTGCCTGACCGTTGCCCCTGACTCCTACGACGAGCTGACCCACGAAGTGTCGGCTGTGTTCGAGTTGCCCGTGGAGGCCAGGGCCCTGCGTCTGGACCCCGGTGAATTCGCCTGCTGCATCACCGATTTTTCCCTCTCAGACGAGCGACTCAGCTACCACATCATCAACGGCAACGCCCTGCAGGAGGGCACCATGCTGTTCATGAATATCGACCCCAACCTGACAGTGGAAAGTGCCGTAGGCTTCCCCGCCGGGCTGCGGTTTGCGGTGAAATATCGCTACTATCCCCTGGGCCGCTACCTGCATGAGCAGCCCGGCAAGGCCCTGCTGCGGGCGCTGACCGTGCTCAAGGAGGAGACCGAGTCCGTGTCCCGTCAGGGCACCGAACAGCTGCTGGAGGCAAACGCTGAGATCCAGCAGCTGCGCAAGCAGCTGGCAGAACAGCAGCAGCATCTGGCCGACCTGCAGAACAGCCGGGCCGCCTACGAGGCCTCGCTGGAAAACGTGCTGGACAGCAGCAGCTGGAAGCTCACGGCTCCGCTGCGCAAGCTGCTGGGCCTGTTCCACCGACATTGAAGGGGGTTCGTACATGTACAGCAGTTACAGCCCCCTGCAGCGCCGCCAGCTGCGGGAACAGACCTATACCGACACCCAGAGCACCTATCTGCTGGTGTACGCCCCGGGCCGCCGCAACGCCCTGACCCTTTCTCTGGCCGAGCAGCTGCACCGCAAGTTCCGGCTGGTGGACCGGCTGGAAGGTGAGCTGACCCCCTCCGTGAACGGTGTGCTGCTGGTGAGCGAGGATGTGGAGTGCACCTCCACCGCCCTCACCTATTTTGCAGCCGCCTTGCAGCAGGGGGCCGACCTTGTGGTGTGCGATGCCGTGTTCGGCTACGACGGCGGCAGTGCCCTGTACCAGACCGACCAGCACCTGCCCGGCCAGCGCTGTGCCCTGCTCTCCCGCGCCCTGCTGGACCGCTGCCGCGCGGCGGCCCGCGGCAAAGACGATGTGCTGGAACTGCTGCGGCTGGCAATCCAGCTGGCGCAGAACTGCCGCTGCGTCCCGCAGGCACTGCTGCACTTCCGCCGGGAGCTGTGCGCCGAGGACGTATTCTCGGCCACCGGCAAACGCGCCGTGGTGCTGAGCCATGAACTCACCATGACCGGTGCGCCCATCGTGCTGGTGAGCGCCATCCCGGTGCTGCGCAGTCTTGGCTATGAAGTGGTGGTGCTGGGCCCCTCGGACGAGGGCTCTCTGCCGCTCTTTCTGGAGGCCGGAGCTGCCGTGGTCACCCGCCGCGACTGCGTGACCTCTTCCACCCTGTGGGAGCTGGCTTCCAGCGCAGACTTTGTGCTGGCCAACACGGTGGTGGAAGCCCCCGCCGTGCGCACCCTGAACGGCGGCTTCGTACCGGTGCTGTGGTGGCTGCACGACGCCTTTGCGGGCTATCCCTTCATCACCCACAAGATCCCTAAGGAACTGGCCGACAATGTGCATATCGCCGCCGTAGGCTCCCACGCCACCGCCGCCATGCACTCGGTGCGGCCCAAATTCAAGGTGGAGCAGCTGATCTACGGCCTGCCCGACTACGCCCGCGAGAGCTTCCCTCGCTACGACCTGAGCTATGCCGGCGGGCGGCCCCTGTTTGTCACGGTGGGCTCCATGGAGATGCGCAAGGGGCAGGACATCTACTGCGAAGCCATCCGCCTGCTGCCGCCGGAGGTGCGGGAAAAGGCCTCCTTCCTCTTTGTGGGCAAGGCTTCCGACCGGGACGTCTCCGCCCATGTGCACGCCCTGACCGAGCAGTTCCCTCATAATGTGTTCTACCGCAAGCGGCTGGAACGCCCGGAGATCAAGTCGCTGATGGAGCAGTGCACCTGCATTGTGTGCGCTTCCCGCGATGACCCTATGCCCACCTTTGTGACCGAGGGCCTGATCTTCGGCAAGCCCTCCATCGTGTCGGAGCACACCGGCACCGCCGGCCTCATCACGGAAGGGGTAGACGGCTTTGTGTACCGCAACGACGACCCCGTCCAGCTTTCCAAAGTGCTGGCCCATGCCATTGAGCACCCCGACCAGCTGGCCGCTATGAAGGCCGACTGCCGCAAGCTCTACGAGCGCTACTACACCAACGAAGCCTATGTCTCCACCCTGGTCCGTCTGATCCGGGAGCTGACCGAGTCCCGCTAAGCCTTTTGTTTTATTCTTGTTAAATTCAACGCCCCGGAAAATCCGTGTGATCTTCCGGGGCGTTTTTGCGCGCAGTGTGTCAAAACAATCTGCAATATTTGTTAGTTTCTTTCCGTTCCGGACATCTTTTTTATCATCCGGGCCGGATTGCACAAGAAAATTCGGCTTCCGTTCACAAAGACGGTCGGCGGCTGTGCTATACTTTTAAAAAAGTTTCATCCTGTCTGAAAGGAGTCCCTGCCCCCATGAACCAATCTGCCGCCTCTCAGCCTTCCCGCAAAAAGGCCGTATTATCTCTGCTGATCCTGCTGGCGCTCACCTGCGTGATCGTGCTCATCTTCCGGGATCACTGGGCCGAGATCACAGCCGCCCTTGCCCAGCTGAACCTGTGGCAGGTGCTGGTGGTGCTGGCGCTGGGCATCAGCTATCCGCTGCTGGAGGGCTGCGTCTCCTATGTCATCGTGCGGGGGCGGCTGCCCGGCTTCACCCTGCGGCAGGGCATCGACGACGCCTGGTGCGGCACCTTTGGCAACGTGGTCACCCTGGGCGCGGGTGCCGTGCCGGTGCAGACCTGGTATCTGCATCAGGCAGGGCTGGACATTGGCCCCGGCGTGGGCCTGATGACCCTGCAATATGTGTTCCACAAGACCACGGTGCTGCTGTACGCCACCGTGATGCTGCTGCTCCAGCACAAATGGCTGGCCGCCAACACCACCGGCGTGCTGAAATATCTGCCCATGGCATATGCTGTGGTAGCGCTGGTGATCGTGGCGCTGGTGCTGGTGTGCGTGTCGCCGCTGGTGCAGAATCTGGCCCGTTGGGCACTGGGCTTTCTGCCCAAGACCGAAAAATGGCAGCAGCGCCGGGCCGACTGGCTGGAGCAGCTGGATGTACTGGGCACCGAGAGCCGCCTGCTGCTGGCCGACAAGGCCCGCTGTGTGCAGATCTTTGCCCTGCAGGCGCTCAAGCTGTTTTTGCTGTTCTGCCTGCCGTGGCTGTGCATCCGGTTCATGCAGCTGTCCCCGCTGAGTTTTGCGCGGGTGCAGCTGCTCACCAGCCTGATGTTGTTCGTCTCCAACGCCCTGCCCAACGTGGCAGGCATGGGCTCCATCGAGACCGCCTTTCTGCTGCTGTACAGCAGCTTTTTGCCTTCCGGTGAGGTGATGAGCGTGCTCATGCTCTACCGCATCGCCAGCTATTATTTCGTGTTTGCCGCCAGCGCCGTGGGCTTCTTCCTCGCCCAGCGGCGTCTGACCCGGACACCGCCAAAGGAGGCGTGACTCTTTATGAAGAACAAGAGCATCCTGTCCCGTGCAGGCATTGTTCTGCTGATCCTGCTGGTATTGGTGCTGATCCTGCCGTCCGGTAAGATCGACCTTGCATCAAAGATCAGCGCCAGCACACAGGCCAGTGTCCGGGCGGAGCACCAGCAGAATTTTGCCAGCTCCAACGAAATGGAGTTCGAGGTTTATTCCAGTTCGGATGAGATCTATCAGAACATTTCGGAAGTGCTTTCCGGCGTGCGCTGTGTCAGACGGCTCAGCCAGAACTATTCCTCCTACTCCCACGAATTTCCGGTGGATTCCATCACCGTGAGCTATTACGATGACGCAGAGAATCATCAGCTGCTGCTTACCGTCTATTCCGACGGGGTGTGCATCCTGAACAATGCCTTTGTCTCGGTCAAATACCCCGGCGGCGGGGCCGCAGAGCTGTATCAGGCGCTTGCGGAGATCGTGGAATAAATCGTTCCTTTTCTATATAAAACAAAAATCGGGGCGTGCAGGTGGTCAAGCTGCACGTCCCGTTTTTGTTTTCTTTGCACGCGATGCGGTACCAATCACACCGAATGCCGCGCCGGAGGCTGCAGAGCAAACCATGCTGCAGCTTCCTTTTGAAAAAGAGAATGGAATGGAGGAATTGGAGGTTGCCATGGTTTTGAAGCCACGACAAACCTGAGTTTTGCGCAGAAGCATTGCAGGTACCTCTGCTGTTCTGGTGCAACGCGTTTCAAGTGGTTAGGTTCATCTAACCTCGTTGCGAGAACAGAATACCATACGCAGTTAGTCTTGTCAACCCTTATTTGAAAATTTTCCGGAACTTTTTTGCAGTAAAGTTTTTTCTGCCCGATTCGTGCACCCTGTACAGACACAGCCGGCTAAGGCTGTGCAAAATCCACCAGTTTCCACTTGCTTTTGACCGGCATCTTTGTTATTATAATTTATGCAGCACTGCAACTCCACATCTCGCCGCTGCTTTTTGGCAGCAGGGCGGTTCTCAAGGGTGCAGTGTGTCCAAGGAGGCGCTTTGACAAATTTTTGTTCAGAGCTGCTCCGATCAGTCCGCCCCCAGAAAGCCGCCAACAAGGAGCGGCTTTTCAAAGGCTCAACAGTTAGGCTATGCTAACCAGCACATGGAATGGAGCAAGGAGGTTCCAATGATCAATTTTGAACAGTGGGAAGGCTTT
>ERZ1034949.550-NODE-550-length-23800-cov-27.329375_pt1 | contig 23800 bp, 19 predicted proteins | sample MGYA00520590_ERZ1034949 | MGnify/ENA primary metagenome ERZ1034949 (study PRJEB33766, sample SAMN09781752) | gut metagenome | biome: gut microbiome | host: Homo sapiens | place: Madagascar | study: EMG produced TPA metagenomics assembly of the PRJNA485056 data...
GTATAGCACATAGATGCATTGATTTAAAGTAAAGTAATTAATGTCGTTTACTATAACAGCTAGAAGCTAGAAGCCCCATGCGAATGCCTCTACCCGTCAGCTTGTAAATCTGCCGCGAAGCGGCTGGCCAACTCAAAGCCCAAGGCTCACTGCTCAAGGCTATGACTCCAACCGTCAGCATGCCAAACAGTAAATTTCCAATAGCTCGTCAAACCGCAATAGCCCGAATACCACCCTTCTTACCGATTCATCAGGTTCGACAGGATGGCGCCAACCATTTCATAGTCGTCCAGGGACACGCACCAGGGATCCTTTTTCCCTTTTTCGTACACCCGGAGGGGACCGGCGCCCAGCTCCACAGAGTCCAGATTTGCAAGGTCCGTCTCCACCTGCTCATTCCGGCTGCGGAAACCGATGCGGTCGGAGGTGATCCAGAAGGCCCCCTTGTCCCCTTCTTTCCAGAGGGACTTGTCTTCCTTATTTTCCCAATTGCCCACCCGGAATGTTTTGCCCGGGGCAATGACGATACCACTGCCTTTTGCAAGCGGCTGCTGCGGCGTCACCAAACGGCCGGCGGAGGTATAATGGAGCTTTTCCCCTTCCCGGTACTTCACATTGGTGTACTCCCGCTTCATGGTGGGCATGAGCCCCTCTTCCTGAATCTTGTAGAGCGCATTGCAGCGGCTGGCAATGGTGGTATATTTGTATTTCTGGTCTTCCTTCATCATGTAGCAGAGCTTCAGCATATCGGAATACATGCCATATTCATCGTCATCCATGTAGCCGTTGTGATAGAGCTTCTCGAAAGCTTTGTCGCAGGCCAGGCCCTGGGCCTTCGCCAGCTGCTTGTTGCCCAGGTCATGCTTCTTTGCAAAGTCGATGAGACTTTCCAGCATATCCGCATCGAGTTCATCGTTCACTGCGGCCCCGGCCATTCTGTCCGCATATTCTTCTATATATTTCTGCTTGTCGCCGCCGAATAGATTAAAAAACAAAGTAACGCCTCCACTGAAAACGATTCATTCCCTCCGGTCAGAGGGAAATGGATGATACCGACTGGCGGATGATCTTCTCCGCATAGTCCTTCTCTTTCACATTATAAATGTAGTCAAAGGAAATATACCTGCCGTCTTTCATGAAGATATAGCTTCTCGAATGGTCGCCCTGGTCATCAAAGTCCAGCACCAGCCCGTCCCTGCCGTTTATCGGCATAAAGCGGAATATCACATTCTTCACATATTTTCCCGTGCTCTCGCTGGCCAGTTTTGCTTTGAAATGGTCCACGATATTCTGTTTCTGCGCTTCCGTCAGAGACGAAAGGCTTGCCGGCAGAAAACTGAAATCCCCATTTTCTTTAATAGGGAGCGCCAGCACGCCGGTCATGAGATTCCTGTTTCCCGCCACCAGCACATGGTCCGGTGCCACGGGAGGATCATAATCCACCCGCATGTCCGCAGGAATATCGTAGGTATAGGCCGTTCCTTTCACCGGTATCTTCTGCATAACCGGGAAAAATCGGACCGTGTCCATCATGGACTTTACCAGGGACCGGTTCCCTTTCAGGTCTTCCCTTTTCATGGTCCAGGATACCATGTAGGTCCCGTCCTGAAGGGGGAATACATACCGGAGAACCGAGAAATTTCCATCCTGTCCGGATCCTTCCGTCTCTGCCAGAAAGGCCGTCTCCCCACCCACTTTTTCCTGCTTCAGGGATACCTGTTTTTCTCCGGAATTCCGGATACTCTCTTCCAGGAACTTTTTTACCTTTGCCTGCTCTTTCTTCAGCTCCGCCGAAGGAAGGGGCTGGCTCATTCCATGGGACAGGACAGAAAGGGATATGCCGCTGTCCGGCAGGTAGGCCCGGTACTGGAAGTCATTGGAACTCTTGTCTTCCATCCGGTTTCCCGGAAGGGTTATAGAGATCCCGGTTTTTTCATTCGTATATACATAGGAAGATACCGGCGCCGCCATAACAGATGGGGTCTCCGTTTCCTCCGCCATCACCGCTCCCAGCGGCACAGTTGCAGCTGCCGCCAGGGCCAGTGTAAAAATCATTTTTTTCATAGGTTCTCCCCCGCCTTATTGCAAATCAAAGGGCATGATATAATTATATTATAGCATGGTTTCTGCAGGAGTTTACAGAGCCGGATTCGGTGCTGATGGATGGTGATGGCACGGGGCAGTGCCAATTTCAGTTTGTCGAGCTGTTAGGGCGATGCTTACGGATAGAGTCATTCGTGCGGGGGCTTCTAGCTCCTGGCTTCCAGGAAAGCTGGCCAGCCTACGGCACGAATGACTGACGGAAATATCGGGTGGGTAGCGCCGCAGGCGAATCAGCCTTCCTAACAGCTAGCCGCTAGTAGCTAGAAGCTCCATGCGAATGACTCTACCCATCTGCGCCGAATACAGCAGCTCTACAAACCGCAATCTGATAAAGTATTACATATCATCCCAATAAGGAGGTCTTACTTATGCAGTTCAAAAAAATTCTCGTTCCCCTCGATGGGTCCGGTACCGCGGACAATGCCTTCCGCTACGGGGTGGAAATGGCAAAGACCTATAACGCTGAATTATACGTTCTCGTGGTGGCGGATATCGAAGAAGCTGCCTATCCCCTGATGCAGGTGAACCTGGATCGGAATGGCTTTGCCTCGGTGAAAGAGAAAGCGGAGGCTGTCATGGAACGGGCGAAGAAACAGATTCCCGAGGGCCTCCATGTGACACCCATCATCCGCGTCGGTGTACCGGGCAGCGTGATCACGGACCTGGTGGAGGAAGAAAAAATCGACCTTGTCATCATGGGCAACAGCGGCAAAGGGTCCATTTCCTCCTTCATCATGGGCAGTGTGAGCCAATACGTAATCCACCACGTGAAAGTGCCGGTGCTGATTATCAAATAGACGACGCTTCTTTAATTCTAAAAGATGAATTTCCATAAAATACAAAGCCGGCCTGATTTAGCAGATCAGGCCGGCTTTGTATATATTACGGCTCAGACTATTGCGGTTTGTCGAGCTGATGTGTTCGGCGCAGATGGGTAGAGCCATTCGCATGGAGCTTCTAGCTGCTAGCAGTTAGCTGCCAGGAAGGCTGATTCGACTGCGGCGCTACCCCCTATATTTCCGTCAGTCATTCGTGCCGTAGGCTGACCAGCTTTCCTGGAAGCCAGGAGCTAGAAGCCCCCGCACGAATGACTCTATCCGTAAGCATCGCCCCAACAGCTCGACAAACTGAAATATCGCATTTCCCCAGACGCAAAACATCCCTGCCGACTGTCTGCACAGACAGCCGGCAGGGATGTTTGTATTTTCTTATTATTCCCATTCAATGGTGCTCGGCGGCTTGGAGGTGATATCGTAGACTACGCGGTTCACTCCGGCCACTTCGTTACAGATGCGGCGGCTCATTTCATCCAGCACTTCCCAGGGGAAGCGGAAGTAATCGGCGGTCATGCCATCGGAAGAGGTGACGGCACGTATACCTACGGTGTAATCATAGGTCCGTTCATCCCCCTGGACACCGACGGAGCGGATGGCTGCCGGAAGGATGGCAAAGGACTGCCAGATATCGTTGTACAGGCCGTGCTGTTTGATCACGTCCCGAACGATGAAATCGGCGCGGCGGAGGATATCCAGCCGTTCCGGTGTGATTTCGCCGATGATACGGATAGCCAGGCCCGGTCCCGGGAATGGCTGGCGGTTTACCACTTCTTCCGGAAGACCCAGCTGCCGGCCCAGTTCACGGACTTCATCCTTGAAGAGTTCACGGAGCGGTTCGATGAGCTGGAACTTCATATCCTTCGGAAGTCCCCCCACGTTGTGGTGGGATTTGATAGTGGAAGCGGTGGCGGTACCGGACTCTACCACGTCCGGATACAGGGTGCCCTGGACAAGGAACTTCACGTCCTGCAGTTTATTGGCTTCTTCCTGGAAAGTATGGATAAATTCAGCGCCAATGGTCTTACGCTTCTTTTCCGGTTCTGTGACGCCCTTCAGGAGGGACATGAAATGCTTGGATGCATCAATGTGAACCAGTTTCATGTTGAATTTATTCTTGAATGTATCCACCACCTGTTCCGCTTCACCGAGGCGAAGGAACCCGTGGTCTACAAAGACGCAGGTCAGCTGGTCGCCGATGGCTTTGTGGACGAGGACAGCGGCTACAGAGGAATCGACGCCGCCGGAAAGGGCGCAGATTACATTGTGTTTTCCTACTTTTTCACGGATATTTTCCACGGCAATGTCGATGTAATTGCCCATGGACCATCCGCCTTTGCATTCGCAGATCTTAAAGAGGAAATTCTTCAGCATGGTGGTACCTTCCGGCGTGTGAACCACTTCCGGATGGAACTGGACGCCGAAGAAACGACGGGCTTCATCGGCCATAGCAGCAGTAGGGGTAAGGTCCGTGTGGCCGGTGAGACCAAAGCCTGCGGGCATATCGGTGACAGCGTCGCCATGGCTCATCCATACAGCCGTCTTTTCAGAAACCCCCTCAAAGAGAGCAGAGCTGCCGTCCCGATAGAACTCGGTGTGGCCGTATTCGTGTTTTTCCGGTTTCGACACTTCGCCGCCCAGTTCTTTCGCCATGAGCTGCATGCCATAGCAGATACCGAGGATCGGAATGCCTGCCTTGAATACGTCCGGATCCACCTGGGGTGCATTTTCAGCATTTACGCTGGAAGGTCCACCGGAGAAAATAATGCCCTTCGGGTTCTGGGCAAGGATTTCCTTCGCCGTCTTGTTGTATGGCAGGATTTCGCAGTATACGCCGCATTCACGCACGCGCCGTGCGATGAGCTGGGCATACTGTCCGCCAAAGTCAACAATCATAACAATTTCCTGATGCTTCATCTGTTTCCTCCTGTAGGAACATAATCAGTTGGGACTACATGTATTCCTTATTATATCATATTTAGGAAGTGGCCTACGACTAAGTTCAGCCAATTGCGGTTTGTCGAGCTGTTGGAGCGAAGCTTACGGATAGAGTCATTCGTGCGGGGCTTCTAGCTCCTGGCTTCTAGCTGCTAGGAAGACTCGACAGCCTGCGGCACGAATGACTGGCAGAAACGTCGAGTGGAAAGCGCCGCAGGCGAATCAGCTTTCCTAGCCGCTAACAGCTAGAAGCTAACAGCCCCGTGCGAGTGACTCTACCCGTCAACACCGAATACCAACGGCTCGATAAACTGAAATATTGCGTTTCCTTCCCGCTTACTTCTCTGCGTCAAACAGAGGCAGCGGAGCCAGATAGATGATATCCTTCCTCCTGGCGGCATCGCCTTCGGCCAGGATAGCCGCTTCACCGATGACATGGGCTCCCGCTTTTTCTGCCAGCTGCTTCATGGCCTTCATGGATCCCCCGGTGCTGATAACATCGTCCACCAGAAGTACATTCTTCCCCTTCATGAGTTCAATATCCGCATCCTGCAGGTACAGCCGCTGCTTGCCGGCGGTAGTGATGGATTCATCTTCCACCCAGATCGGATTTTCCATGTAGGCTTTTACCGATTTCCGGGCCACCACATACCGCTTCATGCCAAGGATTCTCGCCATTTCTGCCGCCAGGGGAATCCCCTTTGTTTCAGCGGTCATGATGACGTCCGTATCCTTCGGAATTTTTTCCGCCAGTTCTTTGGAGCAGCGGACCACGATGTCCGTATCCCCAAGGATAACGAATCCCGCAATGGCCAGTGTATCGGAAATATTCAGCACGGGAAGCTGTCTTGTGCAGCCTGCTACATGAAGCTCATAAAATCTTTTTGCCATAATGCACCTCTGGAATAAAATGACTGGTTCTATCTGTGATAGGTTATGTAATATCTACCTGTACCGGCGGATTGCTGGTAATTTCTACCTGCGGCGCTTCCGTAATGGTCACGGTTACCGGCTCGGAACTGTCTCCGCTTTTGTTTTCTTTCTGTACGGACCCCTTCTTTTTTACATCCTGCGGAGGAGCCTGTACATCGATGAGCGGAATGGCATCGGCAGGAGCCACTTTCCCGAGATTTCCCTGCTTCCTATCCATAATCGCGGAAATCTCGCCGGAGAACGTATCCCTTCGTTCGCTGTTCCCCATTTCCTGACGGATAAAAGACACCACCAGGGATGCCGGATCATCGGTGTCTGAAGGAATTTCCCGCCACCGGCTGTCCTTTCCCAGGGCCCAGGCCTTGCCGTCCACGCTGTATCTCACATGGACCCAGTCCTCCGTGCAGGTTTTGGCAGATTCCACATTCACCGTCTTCACCTTGGCCTGGAGTCCGTCTTCAAAAACATCTTCCACCTCTATGGTGGACAGGTCCATAAACATTCCCGTGGCACCATCGTTATAGATACCACCGGTATTTTCTATCATAGGAAGGGTTTTATCCCCATTCAGGTAGTAGGGTTCATAGGCATAGCTTTCAAAGCCTGCGGACAGGGCCAAAGAGACCCCCAGCAGTACTGCCCATTTTTGAAATCTCTTCACCTGTATCATCTCCTGCTTCTGTATAAACAACCCTTTTCTATTTTACAATAAATCGAATAGGTTGAGTACTGGGAAAGGAGAGAAAGCAGAAAAGAAATGGGAATATTTCAGTTTATCGAGCCGTTGGTATTCGGTGTTGACGGGTAGAGTCACTCGCACGGGGCTGTTAGCTTCTAGCTTCTGGCTTCTAGCCACTAGGAAAGCTCGACAGCCTGCGGCGCCCCCAACAGCTAACCTCCGTCGCCTGACGGCGCCACCTCCTTCCCGAGGAAGGAGGCTAACGACCAGCGGCTCCGCCGCGATTGGAGTCCTAAAGACTCTACTCCTAAAACGTGAAATTGACTCAAAACGAGGCTCCTTCCTTGGGAAGGAGCTGCCCACGGGGCTGAGGTTAGCTGATGGAAACTGTTGGAAGCGCCGCAGGCTGGACAGTTTTCCTAGCGGCTAGCTGCCAGAAGCTAGAAGCCCCGTGCGAGTGACTCTACCTGTAAGTTTTGCTCCAACAGCTCGACAAACCGCAATTGGCTCTGCCCTATAAAAAGAGCTGTGGAACAGGCCTGCCATTCCACAGCTTACACACTCATATGCAATTACGCTCCCAGTTCATCGAGGAGTTCTTCTGCCGCATCCACGGATTCCTGGATTTCCGGACGAAGGGTAGCATCGTCATTCAGGAAGCGGACTTCCGAAAGAGCCCGGATAAGGCGGGCAATCTGGGCAGTCCGGCCGATGAGAATCTTCTGGGCGGGGGTATACTTTGTCCAGTCATTCCCCTCTTCATTCATGATAGCGCGGATATCATCAATGCCATCTTCAAAGTAATCGGACAGATCCAGCAGGGCATCTTCTGTCTTTCTCGCTTCATGGCGGACAGCCTGCATGCGGATGCACATCTGCTTGACTTCCTTCTGGAATTCCTGCAGCCGTTCACTCATATCCTTCAGGGCTTTCACATCATGGGTATCAGCAGCACTGGCATCGAGGCCTTTAATATCCGGCACCTTGGCATACTGGTCCAGCACACCGGCGCCAAATCCTACGGCATCTACAGCCCCTGCCAGGGTCACCACGCTCATGGCCTTGGCGGACAGCTTTTCCATTTCCCGCCAGTTCTTCCGTTCCTTATTGAAATGGTCGAGGCCGGTCAATGTATCGCAGTCATGGAAATCTACATTCTTCATCTGGGCAAAGAGACTGGTAAACTTTTTCATATCCCCCGACATAAGGGTAATCCTCACCCGGTCCAGTTCCCCCAGTTCATCCTGGGCCCGGACCTTGGCCCGGTTAATCCGTTTCGTAGCCCGCCTTTTGGCCCGTTCTACTTCACCATTGATGTTTTCCGGCCTTGCGGATCCCGAATTTCCGCTCACGGCGCCGGCAATCATCCGCAGAATAAATGAAATGGACATAGCACGCTCTCCCTTCTATACGATGAAATTGTTATCGTTATTATTGTATCACAGGTTCGCGCCTGAGGTGTGCCAACAGGTTTCAGGCATCCCGGAAAGACAGGGCCCGTTTTGCCTTTTCGATGGCTCTTTCGCTTTCTTCGCTCACTTCTCCCTTGTCGTTCAGGAGATGGGGAAAGAGAATCGTAATGAGCTGGGCCACCTGGATAGCCCGGGCGATCTGCATTTTCTCGCACTGGGAATAGCGGTTCCAGTCTTCCCCTTTTTCTTCCAGAATAGCCTTCAGGTCGCCAATACCATCGACGAAATAGTCGTGGAGATCATTGAGGCAGTCCGCTTCTTCCCTGGCTTTTTTACCGATTTCATCGAGGGCTGCCGTCAGTTTCCTGACTTCTTTCTGGTAATTTTCCAGATCTTCGATGAGCGTATGAATGTAGGCCATATCCATGCTGTGGAATTTTTTATTATCCACCTTCACCTTCGGCAGGATGGCAAAGCCATCGAGAATGCCAAAGCCCAGAGCCATCGGCGAATAAGCTGCAGCACTCACGGTTTCCAGGCTGGCAATCTTATCGGCCCGGTCAATCATATCGTCCACCTTGAACCCTTCCTTGAGGAAGCTTTCAATACCGGGAAGCCCTTCGCAGTCCGCCATGTTGAAGTTGCGAATCAGGGAGCAGTACTTAGTGAACTCTTCCATGTGTCCGGAAGTGGCAGAAACCTTGGCCCGGTCCATTTCACCGATTTCATACTGGGCACGGCTGCGCAGACGGAGCACTCTTCTCCTTACCCGGCGGAACGCTTTGTGGAGTTCTCCTTCCAGATCTTTAATGTACGTAGCATCCTGAATTTTCCCATCTTCCATTGCATGCAGAACCTGAAGAACATAAGTTATGGTCATATCCATTCCTCCTTTGGATAATCAGAAATGCAATCCATAAACAACGATTTTTTATCTGCAGAGCTTGTCCATGGAAGCCAACAGGAATTTCTCAACAGAGATTTTCCCATCCTCTGCAGTTTCTTCTACCATATCTTTAATTATACACCATTTCTTGAAATATGATTTGAACAAGTCCCTGCTTATCTTAATGAATTTATCTATAAGCACCACTAAGAAAATTTTCAATCTCTAAAAAAGTATCACGGGCGCTGGTCCAGAAATACAAAGCTAACCACCATGGCCAATTGCGGTTTGTCGAGCTGTTAGAGCGAAGCTTACGGATAGAGTCATTCGTGCGGAGCTTCTAGCTTCTGGCTTCTGGCAGCCAGGAAAGCTCGACAGCCTACGGCACGAATGACTGGCGGAAACGTCGGGTGGAAAGCGCCGCAGACGGATCAGCTTTCACAGCAGCTAACAGCTAGAAGCCAGGGAAGCGCTGATTAATTCGCAGAATCCGATTATACATGTATTTTCATGCAATACTGCGTCATAATCCGGCCAAGAATAAAAGGAAGGCGCTTTAATGTGCAGAGAAAGTGTGCAGGTCCTGCATAGGACCTGCAAGCCAGCCGCACTTTGGCGCTTTGCCTGCCCATTAAAGCGCTTTTCTTTCAGCGGCTGGCCGATCAACTTACCTTGGCTCAGCAGTCCTATGCAGGACTGCTGCTTTAAATAGCTCGCTATTCGCGTCGGATTATTCCTTGTATTGCATGAAAATACAAGAGTATAATCGAACAACGATTTAATCAGTGCTTCCCTGGCAGCCCCGTGCGAGTGACTCTACCCGTCAACACCGAATACCAACAGCTCGACAAACTGAAACAGGCAATACCATCCATCAGAATAATCCCCTCACCAGCGGGATCCAGAGGAACGTGAGGAAGAGGTAAAATGCGCAGCCTCCAAGGAGACCTACGATAGCGCCGTTGATACGGATGCCCTCCAGCTCATGGTGCACCTTGGACTCCACGAATTCATTGAGTTCCGTATCACTGAACCGCCGCAGTACATCCAGGATGGTGGCAGAAAGGAAGCCCTGTTCATAGGACACCAGCTCCGTAAGCAGTCCCCGTGCGAAGGTGTCCACCCGATTCTTGAGAGTTCCATTTCCTTTCATGGACAGGAATCCCCGATGGATGGCGGACTGTATCTTTGGCACCAGCCTTTGGGAGAAACGGTCTCCCCGGCCCCATTCGGCGAAGAATGTCTCCGCCCCTTCCCCGATTTTTTCTTCCACCGGGAATCCTTCAAAGAGGGCCCTGCCGAAAGCGGCCAGAGCTTTCTCCGTGGTTTCCTCTTCCAGGAAGGCCCGGACCATGCTGTCCCAGCGGCGAAGGAGCTGGCGGCGGAAGGGGTTGTCCCTGTCCTGCCAAGTCTTCATTTCCTCCAGCAGTGCCTCCACCGCCGCATTGGTAAGGGCCTCATAATCGATGGCTCCCGTTTTCCGTCCGATCCAGTAGCCGATACTTCCCAGAAATCCTTTTTCCTCACTGTCCCCCTTCTCCTTCATATAGCCGGCGATCTGCCTTTTCGTTTCCGGCCGGGACAGGCGGTCCTGTGCTGCCACGAGCAGCCGGTCCAGCCATTCTTCCCGGTACATTTCCATAAGGATCCGTTCCCTGCCGTAGGCGCAGAAGGCGGATATCCTCTTTTCCGCCTCCCTCCGGGCCCAGGCCCCCGCTTCATCCTGGTGATTCTCTACAAAGTCCACCAGGAAGCGGGCCACCTTTTCCGCCAGCTTTCGTTCCATCTCCTCCGGCCGACCCTCTCTGCCCGAAAGCCACCGATAGGCCATATCCGTCACCGAAAGGGTCTCTATCTTCTTCAGCAGGTTTTCCCGGGCCAGGAGCGTATTGTTCACGTCTTTCATTTTTCCGATGATCCGCTCCCGGTTCGCCGGGATAATGGGCCGGTAGGGCAGGTGGAACCGTCGCCGGAACAGGGCTTCCACGGCGATGAAATCAGCCACGCAGCCGATGAAGCAGGACTGTACCAGGAAATAGAGGATGGAGAACCACCGCTCCCCCTGCCAGGGTCCCGCAAAGGACAGAACCAGTACGCAAAGGAAGAGGAGCAAAGAAACCGCCAGAATGCGGTTGGCTGTCTTGTATCGTTTCATAGGGCACCTCCCGCCGCTGTGGCCGCATAGAAAAGGAGCCCCAGCACGGCGCCAAAGAGGGACCCGTTAATGCGGATCATGGCCACATCTTCCCCGGCTCCCTCTTCCGCCAGTTTCGCCATGGCTCTTCCGTCGTAGTGGTCCAGCTTCTTTTCGACCACCTTCCCCACCAGGTCATGGAGCTCCCCCACATGGGGAAGGATAAGGTGGAGAAGAAAGGCATCGAAGGTCCTCCGCTTTTTTTCATCCTGGAGCATGGCATCCGCCAGGGCCAGCACCCCATCTGCCGCATAGGCCGCCAGTTCCTCCTGTTTCCCGTTCCAGAGACTGTCAAAGAGGGCCTTTCCCCTGCCGTCAAGGCTCTTTTCGACCTGCGCCGCCACGAAGCGGTTCAGCCGCTCCTTCCACAGGGTATCGGCCTCCAGTTTTTCCGCGATTTCATCGTATTTTCCCCCGATGGCCCGGCAAGCATCACTTTCACGATCCGTCAGCATGTCGGCAAGGGAGATGATTTTCCCGCGTACCAGGGCCACCATTTCCTCTTCCCTGTCCTTCATCACATTTTTGAAAATCCGGTGGAAATTAAACCAACCGGTCTCTTCATATTTCTCCCAAGCCGAGAGGTAAATCCGGCGCACCTCTTCCAGGGTGAATTCATCCTGCAGGAAGGAGCGGACCTCCGAAGAAAGGACCGCCAGCAATTCATCCCGGCCTTCGTAGCTCCGGAAGGATTTCATGACCGATGAAAGATAGCCCGCCCAGTCCAGGTTCTCCGCCAGACGGGACAGGTTTCCGCCGGTCACCTGCCAGAGCCATCCCTTATCCACCGCCGACAGGGTAACCATGGCAGCGTCCACCAGGATTTTCCGGACCCCATCCCGGTTTTTACCCAGCCATCTCTCCACCACGGAAGAAGCGGTGTGCTCCACAAGAAGGGCCTTCATCCGCCGCTCCGTCAGGAGTTCTTCCATCACCATGTCTCTGGCCATGGCCACGATCTTGTCTCGGCTCCGGGCAATAAGGTCCGTCCGATAAGGGATACCAAAGGGCCTGCGGAAAAGTGAGGTCACCCCGAACCAGTCCGCAAAGCCTGCCACCGTAGCCGCGAAGGACACGTGAAAAAGCCCTCCCCAGAGAGGGCTCATATCCATAAAAGGCGCTGATCCCAGCGCCGCTGCTGCCGAAATGGCCAGGATGCCATCTGCCAGGGTCTTCTTCTTCATGGTCCTCCACCTTTCTGCATAGGGTCTTCCTATCTATTATACCTTATATAGTGATAGTCATGGCTCCGGGCAAAATAAAAAAGCGCCGAATTACATTCGACGCTTTCATGTGGCGGAGCGAGGGAGATTCGAACTCCCGCACCGGAAACCGGTCTAACGATTTAGCAAACCGTCCTCTTCAGCCACTTGAGTATCGCTCCACATAGCTGACTTAGATAAGTTTACACTATGGGGAGCCCTGTTGTCAAGAGGAGGGATAGGGGCATTTTGCGATATTTCAGTTTATCTAGCTGTTGGTATTCGGTGTTGACGGGTAGAGTCACTCGCACGGGGCTTCTAGCGGCTAGCAGCTAGGAAAACTGATTCGCCTGCGGCGCTTTCCATCCGACGTTCCCGCCAGTCATTCGTGCCGTAGGCTGACCAGCTTTCCTGGAAGCTAGGAGCTAGAAGCCCTCGCACGAATGACTCTATCCATCAGCGCCGAACACATCAGCTCGACAAACCGTAATTTGACGACGTAAGAAAACTATCTCTTACAACACATGCGCTCTCAGTTCTTCTCCGGAGAGGGGCGAGAGGTAAGCCGGCGGTACATCGAAGACCGTGAAGCAGCCCTTCCTGCCTTCCTGGGCGAACCGGTAAAGAGCCCTTGCATAGGCGAGGACCACGTGGGTTGTGAATTCAGGATTCGAATCCAGCTTCAGCCGGTATTCCATGACATGGGAATGTTCCTTATCTGCCCCGGTCTTTCCGCTGCGGAATACGAATCCCCCATGGGCCAGGCCCTGGTGGTTTTTCTCAAATTCCTCTTCCGAAATGAAGTGGACCGTGGTGTCGTAATCGGCAAAATAGTTCGGCATGGTTTTGATGGCCTTTTCAATGGCTGCCTTGTCCGCCCCTTCTTCAGCCACCACATAGCATTCTCTCGTATGCATTTCCCGGGTGGTGAGGTCCGGATTTTCACCGCTTCTCACGGCGTCCAGCGCTTTTTCCACGGGGCAGGTGTACTGTTTCCCGTTCTTTACGCCCGGAATGCGGCGGATAGCATCGGAATGGCCCTGGGACACGCCCCGGCCCCAAAAGGTGTAGTCCTTTCCTTCCGGAAGGATCACGTGGCCAAAAAGACGGGCCAGGGAGAACAGGCCCGGATCCCAGCCCACGGAAATCATGGCTACCTTTCCAGCGGCCTTCGCCGCTTCATCCACCGCCCCGAAATGCTTTGGAATGTGGGCGTGGGTATCAAAGGTATCGATGACATTGAAATATTTTGCATACTCCGGTGTCTGGTGAGGCAGGTCCGTAGCGGAACCGCCGGCCAGCACCAGTACATCCACCTTATCCTTCCATTTCTCTGCGTCTGCTGCAGAAACCACAGGCACCCCGGCGGTCCTGATTTTCACGGAAGCCGGATCCCGTCTCGTGAAAACCACGGCCAGTTCCATATCCTTATTATCGGCCAGGGCCGTTTCAATGCCTCTGCCAATATTGCCATATCCCATAATTCCAATTCTAATAGCCATAGGGCATCTCCTTTATCAAATCTACATATCTATTAATTAAGATATGTCTATTATACTATATGCTGTTGAAAAAGAAAATACCCGAAAGAATATTGTGTCCTCCCCAGCTGCTCTACCAATTTCAGTTTATCGAGCCGTTGGTATTCGGTGTTGACGGGTAGAGTCACTCGCACGGGGCTGTTAGCTTCTAGCTTCTGGCTTCTAGCCACTAGGAAAGCTCGACAGCCTGCGGCGCCCCCAACAGCTAACCTCCGTCGCCTGACGGCGCCACCTCCTTCCCGAGGAAGGAGGCTAACGACCAGCGGCTCCGCCGCGATTGGAGTCCTAAAGACTCTACTCCTAAAACGTGAAATTGACTCAAAACGAGGCTCCTTCCTTGGGAAGGAGCTGCCCACGGGGCTGAGGTTAGCTGATGGAAACTGTTGGAAGCGCCGCAGGCTGGACAGTTTTCCTAGCGGCTAGCTACCAGAAGCTAGCTGCCCCGTGCGAGTGACTCTATACGCCAGCGCCGAATACCAACAGCTCGACAAACCGCAATTGGCACCTGTATTTCCATCAGAAAAGCCGCCGGAAATGAAACCATTTCCAGCGGCTTTCCAAAGTTTCTTTATTTTTCCTTCAGGTGTTTCAGACCCTTATCGGCAATATCGTGACGATACTGCATCCCCTGCCAGTGAATTTTGGAGACCCCTTCATAGGCTTTGGCTTTTGCCTCTGCCAGGGTCGGCGCCAGGGCCACCACATTCAGTACGCGGCCGCCGTTGACGACGTATTCTCCATTTTTCCGGGTTGTTCCGGCATGGAATACGAGGCATCCTGCTTTCTTCGCATCCTCCAGGCCGGAGATAACTTCTCCGGAGGAATGGGAAGACGGATACCCTTCAGAAGCCAGGACTACGTCTACGGCGCAGCCTTTTTTCCACTTCACTTCTTCCTTTGTCAGGGTTCCATTGACGCAGTCAAGCATAACCTGGGCCAGGTCTCCGTCGAAAAGGGGAAGTACTGCTTCCGTTTCCGGGTCGCCGAAGCGGCAGTTGAATTCTACCACCTTCGGACCTTCATCGGTAATCATAAGGCCTGCATAGAGGCATCCCTTGAAGGGGTATCCCTCTTTTTTCATGGTTGCCACAATGGGGCGGAGGATTTTGACCTTCACTTCATCCATCATGTCGTCTGTTATCACCGGAGCCGGTGCATAGGCACCCATGCCGCCGGTATTCGGTCCCTTATCGCCATCAAAAATCCGTTTATGATCCTGGGAGGAAACCATGGGCACCACTGTGGTGCCATCACAGAAGCAGAGGACTGAAGCCTCTTCCCCTTCCATAAATTCCTCAATGACCACGGAACGGCCGGCGCCGCCGAAGGAATGGCCTTCCAGCATATCCTTCACCGTACTCACTGCTTCGTCTTCAGTCTGGGCAATGATGACACCCTTGCCGGCAGCCAGTCCGTCCGCCTTGATAACGATAGGATACTTCTTATTGGCCTTCAGGTAAGCCACAGCCTTATCTTCATCAGTGAAGACTTCATAGGCCGCCGTGGGGATTCCGTATTTCTTCATCAGGTCCTTGGCAAATCCTTTAGAGCCTTCAATGCGGGCTGCCGCCTTGGAGGGGCCAAAGAAGGGAAGACCCGCTGCTGCAAATTCATCTGCCAGACCGTCGGTCAGAACCGTTTCCGGGCCGGCCACGGTGAGATCCACCTTCATGAGCCTTGCGAAATCCAGGATATCTTCATGTCCCTTTACAGGAATCAAATGGGCCACATCGGTCATGCCATCATTGCCCGGAATCGCATAGACTTCCGTCACCGACGGACTCTGTGCCAGTCTCCAGAGCAGGGCATGCTCCCTGCCGCCGCTGCCAATTACTAATACCTTCATTTGGAAAACCCCTCTTAACTGTGACGGAAATGACGATGTCCTGTGAAGACCATGGCAATGCCGTACTTGTTTGCCATATCAATGGATTCCTGGTCCCTGATGGAGCCGCCAGGCTGGATAACAGCTGTGACACCAGCTTTGCCCGCTGCTTCAATGGTATCGCCGAAGGGGAAGAAGGCATCGGAACTCATGACGGAGCCCTTCGCTTTTTCACCGGCCTCCGCAATAGCGATATCCGCAGAACCTACGCGGTTCATCTGGCCAGCACCGACACCGAATGTCACGTCCTTACCGGTGAGAACGATGGCATTGGATTTCACATGCTTAACGATCTTCCAGGCAAATTCCATAGCCTGCCATTCTTCCTCCGTAGGAGCCCTGTTGGTGACTACTTTGCAGTCCTTTCTTGTTTCAGCACTGTTATCCGGAGTCTGTACGAGGAGGCCGCCGGAAACCTTGTGGAGCTGCAGTTCTTCCTTGAACGCTGCCGGTACTTCGATGAGGCGGATGTTCTTCTTTGTTTCCAGTACATCCAGTGCTTCCTGAGTGAACTTCGGAGCCATGACGACTTCAAAGAAAATCGGTTTCATGGCTTCTGCCGTAGCCTTATCGCAGACCTGGTTCATAGCTACAATGCCGCCGAAAGCGGACTTGCTGTCTGCATTGAAGGCCCGGGTGAATGCATCCAGGGCATCCTTGCCAAGAGCTGCACCGCAGGGGTTCGTATGTTTAATGACAACACAGGCCGGCTGGTCTTTATCCCATTCATTGACCAGGTCCCAGGCTGCTTCCATGTCCACAATATTATTGTAGGACAGTTCCTTGCCATGGAGCTGTTTTGCCGATGCAATGCCGCCTTTCGCTTCCGGGTCCTTATAGAAAGCTGCCTTCTGGTGCGGGTTTTCACCGTAGCGAAGGTCCTGGATTTTCACGAAAGCTTTGCTGTATACATCAGGAAGTACATCTTTCTTTCCATCCACTTCCTGGGTGAGGTAATTGGCGATAGCGCAGTCATAGAGACCGGTATGGAGAAATGCTTTCCGGGAAAGCTTCAGACGGAAATCTTCGTCCAGGGTGTCATTCTTAATCCGTTCCAGGATTTCATCGTACTGGGAAGGATCCACAACGATGGTGACATATTTATAGTTCTTCGCTGCCGCACGGACCATGGAGGGACCGCCGATATCAATATTTTCAATGGCTTCCGCCCGGGTAACGCCGGGTTTCGCAATGGTTTCACGGAAGGGATACAGGTTCACGGCCACCAGGTCGATGCCTTTAATGCCATGTTCCTTCATGGCCTTCACGTGTTCCGGATTGTCCCGGATAGCCAGGATACCCCCATGGATCATGGGATGCAGTGTCTTTACCCGGCCATCCATCATTTCCGGGAACCCGGTCACTTCGGACACAGATTTCACCGGAATACCTGCTGCTGCAATGGCCTTCATGGTACCGCCGGTGGAAATAATTTCCACGCCAAGGTCATGAAGTCCCTTTGCAAATTCTACGACCCCGGTCTTATCGGAGACACTGATCAGGGCTCTTTTAATTGCCATATTGACTCCCCCTTTGATTGAATATAGTAGAGAATGGAGAATTATTTTCTGCCATGCATGCCGCTTACATGATGGCCTTCAATTTTGAGCTGGTCTGCGCAGAATGCAGTAACTGCCCTGACATAGGCCGGATGTTCCTGCTGGAGAATGCGGTCGGACAGGGTTTCTTCTGTATCATCATCGTAGACCGGCACAGCCACCTGTGTAATGATGGGGCCGTCGTCGAGGCCGGTACCCACGAAATGGACAGTGCATCCTGCCACTTTCACCCCTGCCTCTACGGCCTGCCGCTGGGCATGGAGTCCGCGGAAACTGGGAAGAAGGGCTGGATGGATATTGAGAATTTTGTTTGGGAATGCATGGATAAGGTTTTCCCCGCAGATCCTCATATATCCGGCCAGGCAGATGAGGTCCGGTTTATAGGACTCTGCCGCCTTCAGGATGGCCTCATTGAAGGCATCCTTATTTTCAAAAGATTTCAGTTCCAGCACCGTCGCAGGGACTCCCCAGCGGGCAGCTCGCCCAAGCACCTGGGCATCGGCATGGTCGCAGATGACTCCCACCACGGTACCATTGACGGTACCATTGACGGTGGCTTCGTGGATCGCTTCCGCATTGGAACCGCGGCCGGAAGCAAAAATCAGAATCCGTTTCTTACTCATTGAAAAGACCACCTGTCACAACTACATCCTGGTTTCCTTCTGTGATTTCGCCGACTTCATAGACCGGTTCATCCATGGATGCCAGAATTTCCTTTGCCTTTTCCGCATTTTCACGTGAAAGGATAAGAAGCATGCCAAGGCCGCAGTTATAGGTACGGTACATTTCATGGGGATCCACGCCGCCCTGTTTCATAAGGAACGGGAAAATCGGAAGGAGCGGCCACTTTTCCGCATCCAGCACAGCCCTCGTGCCCTTCGGGAGAACGCGGGGAATATTGTCGTAGAAGCCGCCGCCGGTGATGTGGACAAGTCCCTTCACCGTTGTGCCATGGATAACGGGCAGTATGGGCTTCGGGTAGAGCCGGGTCGGCGTAAGGAGCACTTCGCCCAGTGGCTTATCCAGGCCTTCATAAACTTTGTCCAGGGAGAGGCCATTGTCGCTGATAATACGACGTACCAGGGAGTACCCATTGGAATGGACGCCAGTGGAGGGCAGGCCGAGGATTACATCGCCGGGAGCAATGGTTTCCCCGGTAATCAGGTCTTTCCGGTCCACAATACCTACAGAGAAGCCGGCCACATCGTAGTCCCCTTTACCGTAGAAGCCGGCCATTTCTGCCGTTTCACCGCCCAGAAGGGCACAGCCTGATTCGATGCAGGCATTGGCCACACCTTTCACGATCTCTGCCATCAGTTCCGGTTCCAGTTTGCCGGTGGCAATGTAGTCCAGGAAGAACAGGGGCTTGGCGCCCTGTACGAGGACATCATTCACGCACATGGCCACGCAGTCCTGGCCAATGGTATCATGGATACCCATTTCGATAGCCAGACGAAGCTTTGTGCCTACGCCATCGGTACCGGAAACAAGAATCGGGTCATCCCCCATATGATCTTTCAGGCGGAACAGGCCGCCGAAGCCGCCGATGTCGCCCATGACGCCGGGAATATAGGTAGCCTGTACTGACTTCTTGATCAGTTCTACTTCCCTTTCCCCTGCATCGATATCAACGCCCGCTTCCGCATAGGTCAGGCCTTTTTTCTTTTCGCTCATGGTTCCTCCTACTCTTCATCTTCCATGCTGCCAAGGCCATTGTGGGGAACCGGTTCCGGATAGACCCCATCAAAGCAGGCAAAGCACATGTCCGATGCCTTAATTTCAGAAATGGATTCTGCCAGTCCCTCCTGGGACAGGTAATGAAGGGCGTCGGCGCCAATCATTTTGCAGATTTCCTCTGTGGAATATTTCGCAGCAATCAGCTGTTTCCGTTCCGCCGTGTCGATACCGAAGAAGCAGGGATACCGGACAGGCGGGGAACTGATGCACAGTTTGATTGATTTGGCTCCCGCATTTTTGAGAAGGTTAATGATGATACCGCTGGTAGTGCCGCGGACAATGGAATCGTCCACAAGGATAATGTCCTTCCCTTCCACATTCATACGAATGGGATTCAGCTTCATCCGGACAGCCCGTTCTCTCTTCTTCTGGCCTGGCTGGATAAAGGTACGGCCCATGTATTTATTTTTGAGAAGCCCTTCCACGAAGGGAATACCGGAGGCCTGGGAATATCCGAGGGCCGCCACGTTGCCGGAGTCCGGCACGCTCATGACCACGTCCCCCTCATAGTGGGTCTCTTCCCAGAGCTTCCGTCCCATATTCAGCCGGGCCCGGTAAATATCCTGGCCATTCATGATAGAATCGGGGCGGGCAAAATAAATATATTCAAAGGAGCAGATGCCATGGCGGTGGCTGTCCACCGGGCAGTACATGGTGGAACGGACACCATTATCATCGATGGTCACGATTTCTCCGGGCAGCACATCCCGGACGAATTTCGCATCAATGGCATCGAGGGCCGGCGTTTCCGATGCCAGCACCCAGCCATGTTCTGTCTTGCCAAGGACCAGGGGCCGATAGCCGAAGGGATCCCGGCAGCCGTAGATAGCATCATTCGTGCAGGCCACGATGGCATAGGCACCATGAATTTCCGCCATCAGCTCCTTGAATTTTTCTTCCTCCGTAGCCCGGCGGCTCCGAGCCAGCAGTTTGATAATAACTTCCGTATCCATGGTGGTGGAGAAGGTGGATCCATCCATGAGAAGCCGTCTCCGAAGATTTTTCGTGTTCACCAGGTTCCCATTGTGGGCCAGCGCCATAGGGCCGTCAATGCTGTCGGCCTGCAGGGGCTGTACATTCACAGGAATGGAAGATCCGGTGGTGGAATAGCGCACATGGCCGATGCCGATGTGTCCTTCCTTTTCCGGCAGGTTGTGGAAAACTTCCGTTACCAGTCCCATGCCCCGGAATGTTTCCATGGTCTTCCCGTCGGAAACGGTTATGCCCGCACTTTCCTGTCCCCTGTGCTGCAGGGCAAAGATTCCATAATAGGTTTCATGCACCGCAGACAGTTCCCGGTCAAAAATACCAAACACCCCACACTCTTCATGCGGTTTGTCATCATAAACATCCATACTTGTATACATTACGGAATTCTCCTGACTTTATAAAACATTTTGGGGCTTTTCCGCATTGGAAGGACCATGCCACCCCATGTAAGGCACGGTTTCCTTCCTTCCGGGAAGCACAGATTCACACGCCGTCTCAATGCTTCCGCGGTTTATCAGAACTTTTCACCGGTCAGAAGCTCATAGGCTTCCTTGTAAATGCCGATGGTCTTGTCGATGATATCCTGGGGAACCGTATCTCCCGGATGCGCTTTCAGGTAGTCACGGACGAACTGCTTGTCATAGGAAGGCTGGCCATGACCTGCTTCATAGCCCTTTGCCGGCCAGAAGCGGGAGTTATCAGGAGTCAGCATTTCATCGCCCAGGACAATATTGCCCTTTTCATCGAGGCCGAATTCAAACTTTGTATCCGCAATGATGATGCCTCTTTCCAGGGCATAATCAGCGCATTTGTTGTAAAGGGCCAGTGTCAGTTCAGACAGCTTTTCCATGTATTCTTTGCCTTTTCCCGGGAAGAACTTGTTTACCCAGGCTTCCCCTTCTTCCATGGAAATGTTCTGGTCATGTTCACCGACCGGAGCTTTTGTGGAAGGAGTGAAAATCGGATGGGGCAGCTTCTGGCATTCCTTCAGGCCTTCCGGCAGCTGGATGCCGCAGACCTTGCCGTCCTTCTGATAGCCTTCCCAGCCGGAGCCGGTGATATAGCCGCGGACAATGCATTCCACAGGAATCATGTTCAGCTTCATGGTCTTCATGGAGCGGCCTTCGAATTCCGGAGTCTGGAAGAATTCAGGCATATCTTTGGTGTCGATGGAAATCATGTGGTTCGGAACAATGTCCTTTGTGAAATCAAACCAGAATTTGGACATCCGGTTCAACACCACGCCCTTTTCGGGAATCGGGCATTTCAGGATATTATCGAAAGCGGAAATACGGTCTGTGCAGACCATGACAAGGCTGTCGCCCAGGTCATAGAGTTCGCGGACTTTACCGGATTTGAATGGTTTGTATTCTTTCATTTGAGATCTCCTTATTTTTACAGATAAAAAATATGATTTGAATCATCTCGGGCATTCAGGAAACGGGACATCCCATTTTCCCAAAACCAGAGGGGCTGTTACTTCTTCAGTTCTGCCTGCAGTTTTTCGTCTTTGGCGTAAATTTCTTTTGCTGCCTTTTCACGGTATGCCCTGTACTTTTCATGGAGGGCCGGATCAGAAACCGCACCGATTTCTACAGCCAGGAATGCCGCATTTTTCGTGCCATCAATGGCAACCGTAGCTACCGGGATGCCGGAAGGCATCTGAACGATGGAAAAAAGGGCATCCATGCCATCCAGTTTTGCTCCGGAAAGAGGAACACCGATGACCGGCTTCAGTGTCAGGCTGGCCACTACACCCGGGAGGGCTGCTGCCATGCCGGCGCCGGCGATGAATGCACCGACTCCCTTCTTTTCTTCTGCTGCCACGAAGTCCGCCAGTTTCTTTGGCGTTCTGTGGGCAGATGCGATGGTGACGTCATAGGTGACCCCGAAGTCATCCAGAATGGCAAAGGCCTTCTTCATGACCGGTAAATCGGAATCACTCCCCATAACAATACCAACATGCATTATGATTTCCTCCTTCTCCTGAGAACTTCGTCTCAATAAAAAGCTCCCTCCGCAGGGCAGCCCAAGGCCGCAGAAAATCCCGCAGAAGGAGTATTGTTTCCAACCGGATACAGCGCACAAATAGAAAGAGATGCATTCCAACAGAAAAGTCTATCCGCCTTCCTTATGTCTTCGGAAATAACCATCATTTCAGCAGACATTGCGACTCCTCTCCCCGTTGAGATAAAAAAGCCTGCGCCCCATATGCACAAGCCTCAATAACAAACAGCACTCTCTATTGCTTACGTTCCTTAACCATTCTAATATTTCCATTTTCTCTTGTCAATAAATTTTAATACCCGAAGTCCTCGAGGATACGGGCTTTTTACAATTATAATGGCAAGCTTATGATAATTTTAATTTTTAATATGTTTATCTCATGATGGTCAAATAGACTGGCAGATGGAAAGTGCGAGGGCACTGCCAATTTCAGTTTGTCGAGCTGGTGGACGGCGCTGATGGATAGAGTCATTCGTGCGGGGCTTCTAGCTGCTAGCTCCTGGCTTCTAGGAAAGATGGCCAGCCTACGGCACGAATGACTGACGGAAATATCGATTGGAAAGCGCCGCAGGCGGGTCAGCTTTCCTGGCAGCTAGCCGCTAGAAGCTAGCTGCCCCGTGCGAGTGACTCTATACGCCAGCGCCGAATACCAACAGCTCGACAAACCGCAATTTGAAAACATAACCCCAGCCAGATTGCAGGCCATACCGGTTCACTCCACCAGCCTCTTTGCCGCTTCGTAGGTATCCAGAGTCCGGTTGAATTCCTCCTCCGTAAGGGCCTTCATAATTTCCCGCCGAAGGGCTGCGGCCTCCGGAAGGCCGTGGAAATAGCGGCTGGCATGGGCCCGCATTTCACGGACCGCCACATGCTCTCCCTTTTCCACAACCAGTCCATGGAGATGCTTTCTTGCCATGGCAAGCCGCATTTCCCAGCTCGGCGGCTCTGCCACTTCCCCTGTCTCCAGATACCGGTTTACCGCTTCAAAGATCCAGGGATTTCCCCACGCAGCCCGGCCAATAGCCACACCGGCGCATCCTGTTTCATCCATCAGTCCTTTGGCCGACGGGCCATCCACCACGTCCCCGTTTCCAAAGACCGGAATCGAAACAGCCTGCACCACCTCTCCGATTTTCTTCCAATCCGCATGGCCTGTGTAGAAATCCTCCCGGGTCCTTCCATGGACCGTAATGGCCGAAGCCCCCGCTTCTTCCACTGCCTGGGCCAGTTCCACGCAGTTTTCCGTCTCCCTGGACCAGCCAAGCCGCATCTTCACGGTCACCGGCACATGGACTGCTCCAACCATGGCCTTTACGATAGCCGCCGCCAGGGGTACATTTTTCATGAGAGCAGAGCCATCGCCATTCTTTACCACCTTCTGCATGGGGCAGCCCATGTTGATATCGATGATATCGGCGCCGGCCCTCTCCATTTCCAGGGCCCCCGCCGCCATGATATCCGGATCGCTCCCAAAAATCTGGAGCGCCACCGGATGCTCGGTGGGATCGATTTTCAGCATGTCCCTGGTCTTTTCGTTTTTATAGTACAGCCCTTTGGCGCTCACCATTTCCGCCGTGGTCATGGCGGCCCCCATGTGCCGGGCAATGACCCGGTATGCCAGGTCACTCACACCCGCCATGGGCGCGAGCACCGCCCATCCATCGAGGACTATATTTCCAATTTTCGGTTTTTCCAGCATGTCTTCCTCCTGTCAGTAACAGGATAATTGTACCATACAGGGCAAGGAGGGATGAAATGGAATATTTCAGTTTGTCAAGCTGTTGGGCGGCGCTGATGGATAGAGTCATTCGTGCGGGGGCTTCTAGCTGCTAGCTTCTGGCTCCTGGCTTCCAGGAAAGCTCTACAGCCTGCGGCGCCCCCAACAGCTAACCTCCGTCGCC
>ERZ1034949.552-NODE-552-length-23694-cov-95.747663_pt1 | contig 23694 bp, 24 predicted proteins | sample MGYA00520590_ERZ1034949 | MGnify/ENA primary metagenome ERZ1034949 (study PRJEB33766, sample SAMN09781752) | gut metagenome | biome: gut microbiome | host: Homo sapiens | place: Madagascar | study: EMG produced TPA metagenomics assembly of the PRJNA485056 data...
AGCACCAGAGGTTGTGAAATCAAGTGTTCTTCCAATGACAGGAGATGAAACAAGTACTGCTAGCATCCTAGCAAGCATTGCAGGTGTTTTCATGACTTTAGTCGGACTAGTGGGTGTTCGCAAACGTAAAGAAAATTAAAACAGTAAGGTTGCTCAAATCAAGCAACCTTTTTTGTTTCTTAAATATGAAAGGAGAAAATTTATTATGGATACAGCAGTTCGTGTTGTTACAGCATTAGGAGCAATTCTTGCAATTGTAGGTCTTGGATGGGTACTCACAGGAGCCTTTGATTATTTCTCAGGTCGTAAAAATGGTAACCCAGCCATGATGGATCAGGGAATGACTTCAATGGTCTCAGGTGGTGCTATTGCGGTTATTTCAGCTGGTGTTGCAGCAGCAATTGTTGCGGCTATGCGAGCAATTTCATTCTAAATATGTTATAATTAAGGCAAGTAAAAGGTTACAAGGAGAAAAAAGATGAGTAAGGAATTTGATTATGTAGCTTTTGCCAAAGAGTTTGAAGCCACTAATGGACGTCCACCAACAGCTGACGAACTAGATAATGCTCAATGGGAACACTTTGGTATTAAATGGCATACACCAGAGGAGTCACAAGCTGAATTAGAACGTATTAATGCATCTTATAAGCCAAGCTTTTGGGAACGTTTCAAAGTTGGACTCAGTTTTTTAGGCCATGGATTTTTTAAAGCCTTTTTCTTTTTAATTAAGTCTCCTATTTACTTAACTTTATTTTTCTTTAACATGATAAAATCTGCAATTGCTGTTGTAGTTATGTTTATTGTTACAAAAGGGATTGTCGGTGTTATAATTGCTGAAATTCTTGATGCAAAGAATATTTCAAATTTGTCGGCGGCGCCAGCTGCTCTCAGGTTTTTTGCACAAGATTTTATGACTAATTCATTAGAACCAATTTACGTTACTGGAATTGACATCGTTATTTGTATTATTTTTATGTGGCTTTTTGCAATTGTAATGACATTTTCTTCAGCTGAATAGCAATAACTAATTATATTTATATTTCATGAAGAACCAATTATGGTTCTTTTTATTTTTATTAGAAAGGGGCACAATGAAAGATATACTTACCGAGTTAACAAAGACTTTAGGTGGTTATAATAAAACTGTAAACTCTTCAATTGATTCTATTAATAAGTCTTTGATGGTAATTGGTTATATTTTGGTTTCGGTTGTATTTTTAATTGAGATGCTATCCTGGTACCGATTTATTCGAAATCAAGGTGGTGAGATGACCTGGAAGTTATTTTTAGAGGTTGCTGTAAAATACTTTATTGCATATTTTCTAGTTGCTCAATCAGGAGCGATTTTAAACGCTATTATGTGGTTTACAAATGGTGTTACTAAACTGATTGGTGTTGATTTAAGCGGAAATAACTTATTTGAATTTAAAGCAATTAAAAAAGGTGCTTATGGAATTAGAACAGGTCTCAATCTTCTTGCTTTTCTTATTGGAGCAGCGGCACAGCTGTCTGTAAAAGTAATGGTCTTATTACGTTTTATTGAACTTTATTTCTTTAAAGCGATAGCACCAGTTATTGTTGCATTCTGGATGGGCGATAATACACGGCATATTGCTATTAATTTTTTAAAAACATTTGGAGCAATAGCACTTCAAGGAGCAGTTATTGTTTTGACACTTGTCATTTGGCAAGCTTTTAAAATTGATACGGCAGTAACAATTGATGAAAATGGGTGGTTAGGAAGTTATGCTCCAGCTATTAGTTATATTGGAAAATGCGTAGTGTTCTTGATTTTGCTGATTGGCTCACAACGTAAAGCCAAACAATTATTGAATGTATCATAGGGGGTGTTTTATTGGATAATAGAGTAAATGAATTAAGGATTTCTCAAGGGAAAGAATATCATTACTTTCAGGAGAAAATCAATGATCTAGAAAATGAGGTGAGCCGATTGTCTCCCTACGAATATGACTATCGGTTACTGAGAGATGTTGTAGCGGATTGTCTCTTACAAGGGCAGTTAACAATAAGTGAATTGCCACAAGCTATTCGTTTAATGCAAGATGATGATCTTTTTTATACCTATGCTTGGCGGTTTACAGAAGCTAAGGGAGATTCCCAATATGGCATTCTAATCTTGAAAATACTTCAGTCTGACTTGAACTATTTGAATTCAATAGGTCAGCTGAGTCAAAAACAGTATACTAAATGGTTGGAAAAATGGCTCAGCTTTTTAGAACGTGGTAAAATAGCATTTAAAGGAGATGAAGACTTTGAGCGCTATTTTCAAGACCAAAAAGAAGCTAACCGAGGCTTATTCAATGATTACGGCTTATGATAAGCAGTTAAGAACTCTAAAAAGAGAAAATAAAGCTTTGAAAAAGCGATTATCCTACTTTGAAGAGTTCAATCAGAATGACCAAAAGTTACTCTATTGTCAGTCTGTAAAAGGCATCTATATGCTTGCGAGTGTGTCTTATTCGCTTGATCGTCTAAAACGGATTAATCACTTGAGGTTTAAGGTAAATGACACCTATAAGCATAGTCGTAAAGACCGATTGAATTTCTTAAACGTGGAAGCTTATTACCATGATAAAGAGGAAAATAAACTTGGAACATTAGACTACTTACTGATTCGAGATTTTATCATTAGAACACCTAACAAAGGTTATGGTAGCTTTTTGTTGCGAGAAACATTGTTTCATATTGGTCAATTATTTGGAGAAAATGTAAGAGTGATTGGAAAATTATCATGTATTGATGAACGTGATTTTGAAAATCAACAACGTAGAAACCATGTATACCAAAAGTTTGGTTTTGAAATACAAAGTAATAGTGTTTATCTGGAAATAATTCCGTTAGATATTATCACAAAAGAAAGAGAAAAATATAATGATTGAAAACAGTTCGCATTAAGTGAACTGTTTTTTTGATGGAAGGAGAAAAATGAACAAACTAGGTTCTGAGTTCTTCAAGGCTATTGATCAATTTGAACGAAGTGTTGCTGGTGGTTTCACTTGGAGACAGCTTATCATGTTGTTTGGAATTGTCTTTGGTGTCGCTTTAGCAACACTGATTTCATTTTTGAAATTACCTGATATTTTGTTTTATCTAGCATTAGCTTTGACAGTTCCGCCATCATTCGTTTATGGCATCAAAAAAGATGAACAAATTAAAGAAGTTCTGACGTTTAAATTTACAGTACAAGAACGTGCTTATCAAACAGATTTTGAAAGTGAGGAAATGAATGGTACGTTTATTCAACAAAAGGGCGTCCATGAATGGAACGACACCTTTGACTAAAGAAGATAAAGAGCGAGCAAAGCAACTTAAGAAAGCTTTGAAAGCTAGCACTCAAAACACAATTAAATACACGTCTTTATTTGAAGATGGATTAATGCATATTGTTGATGAAGAATACTCTAAGACTTGGGAGTTGGGTGATACTAACTATATCACGGCTGATGAGGATGAAAAGCTTGATATTATTGATTATTATGTTGAAGCTTTAAATGGATTAGACAGTGATAATACTAACCAATTACTTATTATTAATCGTCCAGTTCCATCAACGCTTTTAAGTCAAATCACCTATGAACTTGAAAGTGATGACCGTGATGTCTATCGTCAAGAATACAATGATATGATTACGTCACGTTTTGCGACTGACCAAAATAATTTTAAGGTTGAAAAATTTATCACTGTTTCAACGTCTGCACGAGACCGTAAGCAGGCTTATCGTAAATTAAATGATGTTGAAAACAACTTTTCAAAACAATTTCAAGTGATTGATATTCCTTTTACGCCTTTGACAGGAACAGAGCGATTAAATATTTTTGCTGATTTGTTACGTGGCAATCCTTATTTGAATGTTGATTATAAAGATGTCCGTATTAGTGGTTTAACAACAAAATCTTTTATTGCTCCTGGACGTATTTGGTTTCAACAGGATCAATTTATGATGGATAAAAAGTACTGCAAAGTTCTTTTTGCTAGAAGCTTCCCAGCTTTTCTAAATGACCGTCTTATCAAGTCAATCACAGATATTGGGATTGAATTAGCTATTACTATTCATGCTAAACCGTATGATCCAGCAGACGCTGTTCAGAAAATCAATACAGCTGAAGCAGGGGTAAAAATGGATATGATTAAGTCTCAAAAGGTTGCTGCAGATAAAGGGATCTCAGGAAGCTTAGCAGTATCAGGTGTAGCTCAAGCAACCGCTGAAGAAGCTGAAAAATGGAGTGCTGAAATTAATGATAATGATCAAAAAATGTTTTCAGGCATCTTTGCGGTCATGTTAAAAGCAGATACCCCTGAAGAACTTGCTGATTATATAAACCGTGTCAAACAAGCTGGACGTAAGCATGTGGTTGATTTTGAAGAAACTTACTGCCACCAAGAAGAAGCGCTTAATACCATTTTGCCAATCGGAAAAACTTATTTGGATGTAAAACGCCGTTTCATGCGTGATATGACAACAACCAACATTGCCACACAAATTCCGTTTACAAATACTGACTTGCAAAGTAGTAGTCCGATGGCGATTTATTACGGACAAAATCAAATTTCAAACAATATTATTACGCTTGATCGTCAACGTGATTTGAACACCTCTTCTGGCGTTATTTTAGGTTCTTCTGGTTCTGGTAAGTCTGTATTTGTTAAAACGAGTGAAGTTATTCCAACGATTTTAAGGTATCCTGATGACCGCATCATTATTGTTGACCCTGAGGATGAATATTCTGATATTGGACGTGCATTTGATGCTCAGTTGATTGATATTTTCCCAGGTTCACAAACCCACTTAAATTTGATGGATTTACCAGATGAAGAAAATCTATCGGCTGAAGATGCTGACCCAATTGGTGAAAAATCATCGCTTATTATGGGACTTTTTGAAAATATTCTTCAAGAAGTTACTGATGAAGACTTTTCAATTATTGACCGTGTCACACGTTTATGTTATGAACGAATCACTGATAGGACACCGACTTTAAAAGATTGGTACAACATTCTATTGGAACAACCTGAAGATGTAGCTCAAGATTTGGCTTTGAAGTCAGAATCGTATACGAATGGTTCTCAAGATATTTTTGCACATGAGACTAATGTTAACTTGAATAATCAAGTGGTTATTTTCAACTTGAAAAAACTTGATGGTAAATTAAAACCATTTGCCTTGATGGTTGTACAAGATTACATTTGGAACCAGGTCGTTAATAATCAAGGTAAGTTAACAACTCGTATTTATTTTGATGAAATGCAAAATCAATTCTTGACAGATAATCAAGCAGAGTTCTTTACCAACCTTTACGCTCGTGTTCGTAAGTATGGTGCTATTCCAACTGGGATTACTCAGAACGTTGAAACACTATTAGCTCGTACTGAAGGACGTAAATTGATTTCAAATAGTGAGTTTATTGTTTTGCTGAAGCAAAAGAAAACAGATTTACAATACTTAACTCAAACTATCAATTTGACAGATGCACTTATTCGTTATGTTGAAAAACCGAAAGCAAAAGGAACTGGTTTAATTATCGCAGGTCAAACAGCAGTACCATTTGAAAATCCAATTCCTAAGAATACTGAGTTGTTCAGGTTGGTTGCAACGGATGCTTATCATCAAATTGAAAATAAATAATGATTAAAGGGGCAGTGTTATGAACTTAAAAGATTTTGAGACTACTTTTCAAGAACAAACTAAAGCTAGAAATAAAAGAGTTTTGATAGTTTTAGGTATCATTTTTAGTGTCATAACTGCTAAGCATATATTGGGTTTAATTATTACTAGCATATTATCACTGGTGTTCATAGTTGCTTTTGTTTGGCTACGCTATAAGAAGCGTAAGAAATGGCTGGAAACAGATATTAAAACAATAGCAGCAAAACGTAGAGTTGAAAGTGATAGAAATGCTTAAAAGAAATATACCTGAAGGGGGGTGAAACATGTCTAACAAAGATGATTTAAGAAAGCGTGTAGTCAGAAAGCGTCATATTAAAGAAAGTGTTCAACGTCACAATCAGTTTTCAGCTAAGAAAGCTCAAAATGCTGCTAAAAAGGAGCATCATGAAGCTAAGATTAAAGTGAAACATGCTAGAGCAGCTTTAAGAAGAGCCGAGAAAGGCATTGATAAAGATGTAGATGGTGAAAAGATTGTTGATGACTTAGAGAAAGCAAAAGCTGAAGTAAAAGCGACCAGGAAAATCAAAAAGAAAGTCAGAAAGACTAATCCAACCATTGGTCAGAAAGCTAGACGGACTGGTAAAAACATTGCATTAAATGCTAGTCATCAAATTAAAACCACTGCCATGGATCAAGATGATACTTTGTCAGATTTACAAAATCTACAGTATCGAACAAGACAATCAAAAGCAGTTGCTAAGCAGGCTGGTAAGGTGACTTGGCGAGGCGCTAAACTAGCCTATCGAAAGAGTAAAGGTATGGTTAATGTTAGTCGAGGAGCTTATAGAAGCACTAAGGCTGGTGCTAAATTTGCAACTAAAACAACGGCTAAAGCTGCAACTAAAACAGCACAAGTGGCTGCTTCAGCTGTTAAGACGGCAGCAACCGCTACTGCCACGATATTAGCTAATCCAATTACCTGGATTGCTAGTGCAGTTATTGGTTTTATTTTATTTTTGATAATCATTGTATCCTCAGCCTTTTCAAGTAATATTATTCAACAAAATGATTTTACGCTTAATCAATCCTGGCTTCATATTTCACAAGTTGATCGTCAAAAATCGTCTGACCAGGTCGAATATTACACGGATATTGACTCCATCTTGCTTTACATGAACTTCCGCTATGGGGGTGAATGGGAACCAGATGCTAATTGGGATGATGGGACAGGTGGTAAATTGACAGGAGCGCTTGGCTTTAATCATTTTTCGGATGCGCTTGATGATATTTGGAAAGAAGAAAACGGTGATATTGATAATCTAAAAACTATGGCTGAACTTTACACTAACGGTAAAGAGTGGATGAAGCTAGATAAGGATGATTTAGCAGATTATAAAGAAATCCTTGAGAGTCAATCCGAAACAGGAAAATACTTAGCTACTCAAGAATTAATTAATCCCTTCTACTCCGCTGATGATGAAAAGAGCGATACAGATTATTTAACGATTTCAAAACGATATGGTTATACCTCAAAAGATGAGATTGATCCAACAACCACGCTTCAGGCTCAATCAGGTCAAAAGCTTTATGCAGTTATGGATGGTAAGGTTAGCGTTACAACAAAAGATTTAAAAGGTAACGAAACGAAAACAACTAATTTAATTATATCAGATAGTGATGCACGTTTCATTTATTATGGTGTTTCAGCTATTCGAGTTAAAACAGATGATAAAGTTGAAGCAGGAGCCGAGCTTGGAACAGTTTCTGGTGGTTCACAAAAGATTGCTTACGCCAAAAATTATGGTGAAGTTGATGATAAAGACTCTCAGTGGTTACAGGATATAAAAAATAAAGATGTTTCCTATGGCTATACAGAGCAGACAAAGAAAAATAAGACAAACGTCTGGGTGTTAGTTAATCCTGGTTTTTATTTCCCATTTGTGAAGTACGCTCAAACAACAGTTGTTATGCGAACGTCATCTGAATTAAGTGGACGTGCCAAACAATTTTATGACTTGATGAAGAAGTTTTATCCAAGTGCTACTGACAATGGTATTGCTGCTGTTGTTGGTAATTTTGCTGTTGAGTCGTCTATTACAGCAAAGCGTGCCGAAGGTGATTACTTAAGCCCACCTATTGGTGCATCTGACGGTTGTTGGGATGATGAAAACTGGTTAAACATGAGTGGTACAACAATTTATGGTGGTGGTTATCCTAATATCCTTCATCGTGGACTTGGTTTGGGACAATGGACTGACACCACAGATGGCGGTACTCGTCATACCATGCTAATCAATTATGCTAATTCAATTGGTAAAAAGTGGTATGAGCTAGAAACACAAATTCGCTTTATGTTAGAAGGTGATTCACCTTACTATCAAAATATTTTAAAAAGTGTGTTAAGCTCTAATTCTGACACAGATAGCCTTACCAAAACCTTCTTAACAAAATGGGAAGGAATTAATAACGGAACACTTTCACAACGTCAAAGTTATGCTAAGCAAGCATTGTCTTGGTTCCACCAATCAATTGCAGGTGGTGGTACAATGGCTTCTTCTTGGAATTTTCCTGAGGAGTATCGAGATAAAATCAAAAGCATGCCAACCTCTGCAAGTATGACCACACAAGCAGGTAGTGGTTATAAAGTTGGTCAGTGTACCTGGTATGCTTATAATCGTTTGGTAGAACTAGGAGAAATCACAGATCTTTCAGGTAGCTATGGTCACCTAGGGAATGGTCAGGATTGGGTGAGAAATTTAGTCGCTAAAGGTTGGCATTATTCAACGACACCGTCTGTTGGAGCCGTTTGTTCAACAGCAGGTGGTTTTGACAGCACTTATGCTGTTTACGGACATGTCATGATTGTTGAAGCCGTTAATGATGACGGTAGCTTCTTAGTTTCAGAATGTAACTATGCAGGTAACCAAAGTCAAATTCATTGGCGTGTTTGTCGTAACGCTCCATATTATACGTTTGCAACCCCTTAAAAAGAAAGGAAAGATAATGATAGATGAATTTAAAGTGACCTTTTTTAAACGTGTCATGATGATTGCAGGGATTATCATTATCTTTCTCATTGGCTTGGGCTTTGGGTCAATGGGAAAGAAAACAGATAATCAATCTTCAAGTCACACAACTTCAGTGAAGAAAGCTAAAGAAGGTCAGCAGTTAACCGAAAGCTGGGTTAAGCAATTTTTAATTGCTTATTACACTAAAAAAGATTTAGAGGAAAATCGTAATCGTTACAAAGATTACATGACTGATGGCATGTATAATGCTGCCGTTTCTGAAGAAGAAACGGCGCAAAATCAAGCTTATAAAGGTTTTGTTGTCAATTTTGAATTTAAAGATGCTCAAATTTATATTGATAAAACGAATGATAAAGTTATTTGTTATGTCAATTATACAAATGATTTGCTTCAGAAAAAGAATTCAACGGAAGGTGCTCAATTAGGTGTAGATAACAACACCATTATTGAGCTAACTTACAATCAAGTTGATGGAAAATACTTAGTAAATAATATGAGCACACTATTAATTACAGACTCTCAAGATCCGACAACTTCACAAGATTCTTATGCTTATGGGGATGTCATTGCAAGTAATGATGAATAGGAGAATAATCATATGTTAAACCAAGGTATTATTACAGGACGTCTGACGAAAGATGTAGAACTAAAAAAGGTGAATGACCGTTCAGTGGTCTCTTTTACGCTTGCTTCAAGCAGAGATTATAAAACAGAAGAGGGGGCTTACCCAGCTGACTTTATTGATTGTGTTTTGTGGGGAGCACCAGCTGAGAGTTTCCATACGTTAACAGCTAAAGGCGATACTCTTCAGGTTACAGGGCGTTTGCAGACTAGAACTTATAAGGATAAAAAAGAGGTAACTCATAAAGTTACCGAAGTCCAAGTTGATAAATGGTATATTGTTGCCGTTAATCAAAATCAAGGTGACTATCCTGTTAAAGAAAAAACTATTGTTAACGATAGTTTAGATAATTTATCACTATAGAAGGAGAACTAGACAATGAATGAAACAAATAATCAGACTGCTAAATCAGCACGCCGTCAAAAATCAACAAGTGATCGCTTAAAAGACAAATTGAAACAACTCAATAAAGCAAAAGCATCTCTTGAAGCAGCTCAAAAGAAAATTAAACAACTGGAAGCCGATATTAAAGAACTTGAAGCCAAACGTCAACAAGAAATTCTTAAAAAATATGGCATGAGTTTATCGGACTTAGAAGCCTTTTTAGCTGACAACAAGGACAAACTTGGGGGTGATGCGTAATGTTTCGCATTACAAGACTAAGTAATGGTCAGCAGCGTGATTTTCAAAATCGTGAAGAATTGGTGTTCCATCTAGAAGGTGAAGAAAACCGTTGTTTACAGCTGAACACAACCGCTACCTTTCAACTTTTTCATTTCGATAAAAATGAAGAACTGCTAGAGTCAATGGAACTTACTATTCCATCTTCTGGAGAACAAGATGTTAAAGATCTTTTAGGTGAATTTGGACTGAAAAAGGATAAAACGTTTTTTTGGAGTCGTGGGACTAAACAAGAAAAAGTTCAAAAGAAAACACCTGAAGCACCGACAGCAAAAAAAGAAATGAGCAAACCAAAGCCATCAGTTAGAGCAAGTCACAACTCTTCTAATCGCTTTTGGGTAATGGTAGCGTTACTGTTTTCATTTTCTAGTTTAGCGATTTCTCTTACTAATCACTACAATAAAGTAGAAGATAAACCTAAAGTTGAACAAACTACCGTTGACCAAGGAGCAGATGTTTTCTGTCGTTATTTTATCAGCAATTATTTTGCAAACTCATCCGCTCGTGAAGACTTTATTTCCAATTCGCTTGATTTAAAACAGTTTGATACTGACAAAGCAACAACAGTTAGTGTCTTGTTAGAAAAAGAAGTGATGACTAAAAAAGTAACGACTTTAACCTATGTTATTAATTGTCGCTATGACGATAATACAACAGCCAATAAACGTTTAACGTTAACTGTAAAACAAAATCAAGAAGCTAAATATGGCTATTTAGTCTCAAAAGCTCCTAAACTAACTGCTTATCCATAAGGGGGGAGAAAGATGGATCAAGAACAATTTTTTGATAGAGGTGCACGTGTCACTCTTGAAACAGGGAAACAATTGTTTCAATTCTTGGCGTATGCAGCTCAACAATTGTATAAAACTTATGATGAACACAAACAGATTGGGGAACAGTCTTTTAAAAACCTCAATCAGTCATCTTTGACGAAAGATCATATTGATTTTTTAGAAGCGGATGTTAACCTTAAAAAGTTTACAGATGAATTGAAAAAATCAGGCGTTCGCTTTGCTTTTAAAGATTTAGGTGATGGGACAAAACAAGTCTGGTTTGAAGCACCTAACAAAGAAGTTATTGCCGATGCTTTACAACATACGCTCAAAGAAATTATCAATGACCCTAAAAAAGCGAAAGAAAAGTACATGAAATCAGAAAAGGAGTTAACACCAAAAGAACAGATTGCCAAAATCAAGAGAGCCACTAAGGAAAAACTTGATACTGTTAAAGCTAAGAAGAAAGGAAAGAGTATCTGATGAAACTTCAAAAGAAACCTCTTATCCCCTATCTAATTATCAGTCTGGTTTTTGCTTTTTTAACTCATAGAGCCTATGTGCTATATAGTTTAGCCCCAGAACCTGATATGGCTGATTTATTTGGTCAATATACGTACGTTTTAGAGCATTATTTAGACCGACCAATTTTTTATTTTAATACGAGTCCACTAGCCATTTTAGCAGCTTTAGTGGGCTTTTTTATTGGGATGATGTTTTACTTAAAAGTTAAACCAGCCGAAAATTACCGTCACGGTGAGGAAGCTGGTTCAGCAAAGTTTGCGACTGCTCAAGAATTAGCGGGTTTTAAGGATTCAGAACCAACTAATAATATGATTTTTACAAAAAATGCTCAAATGGGTTTATTTAATAAAAATCTTCCGTTTCAGTGGCAACTTAATAAAAATGTTCTTGTTGTTGGGCTTCCTGGTGATGGTAAAACATTTACTTATGTTAAACCAAATTTAATGCAGATGAACTCAAGCTTTATAGTTACCGACCCAAAAGGACTTTTAGTTCGTGAAACAGGTAAGATGCTTGAAGAACATGGCTACCAGGTTAAAGTTTTTGACCTGGTTAACCTCACTAAATCAGATATGTTCAATCCTTTTCATTACATGAAGTCTGAATTAGATATTGACCGTATCACAGAAGCAATCGTTGAAGGAAGTAAAAAAGGTGATCGTGAAGGTGAAGATTTCTGGAATCAAGCAAAACTTCTTCTTAATCGTGCATTGATTGGTTATCTCTATTTTGATAGTCAGGTTCAAAATTACACCCCTAACCTATCAATGGTCTCTGAATTACTTCGTAACATGAAACGTCCAAATGAAAATGAACCTAGTCCTGTTGAAAAGATGTTTGCAAATCTCGAAAAAGCTATGCCTGGAAATTATGCTTGTCGACAATGGGACTTGTTTAACAGTAACTTTGAAGCTGAAACAAGAACTAGTGTGCTAGCGATTGTTGCTACACAATATTCTATCTTCGATCACCAAGCTGTCACCAATTTGATTATGGCTGACACTATGGAGATGGACACCTGGAACACTGAAAAGACAGCAGTTTTTGTTGCTATTTCAGAAACCAACAAAGCTTACAGTTTCCTAGCATCTACTTTGTTTACAGTGATGTTTGACCAATTAACACACAACGCCGATGCTATTATTCAAGGAAAGAAAGACGGCTATACAGCTGATGATTTAGTACATGTTCAATTTATCTTTGATGAATTTGCCAATATTGGTAAAATCCCTCACTTTAATGAGGTCTTAGCTTCAATTCGTAGTCGTGAAATGTCTGTCAAAATTATCATTCAGGCCATTAGTCAGTTAGATACGCTTTATGGTGATAAAGCAAGAAAATCTATGGTCAATAACTGTGCGACTTTGCTATTTTTGGGGACTAACGATGAAGACACCATGCGTTACTTCTCGATGCGGGCTGGAAAACAAACCATCACACAAAAAAGCTATTCTGAACAACGTGGTCAACGTGTATCAGGATCTACAAGTACACAAGCCCATCAGCGTGATTTAATGACACCTGATGAAATTGCACGTATCGGTGTTGACGAAGCATTGGTGTTTATCTCAAAACAAAATGTTTTGCGTGATAAAAAAGCGATGGTGACAGACCATCCAATGAAAGACGAATTATCTAATAATCCAAATGATGGAAAATGGTATAGTTACATTCGTTTCATGGTTGAAGATCCAGAGCTCTTTAATAATGCACGTGATGGAAAAATTGACCCTAAAAATATCTGGTATCCAGATATGAAAGGTTATGATCGGTTTGTTAAAGATAATGATATTGATACTTCAAAACCAACTGAAGTTGAAGCAGCACAAGCTGATGAAGCAAGCACGCAAGCCACAGAAGAGCCTGTTTATGAACAAGTACCCGTTCAAATGGCTGAAACGACCTCAGAAAGCCAATCTCAGACATCATCAACTCGCTTAAAAGCAGTAGATCTTGAAACAGGTGAACTCTTTGAATTGCCACCTGAAGAAGAGGACGAAACTGATGATTATTATGGTGAAATTTGATAAATTTAAGTATAATAATCCCAGGAGGTTTTTATGGTAGAGTCGAAACAAAGTGCATTTTTTAAGACACATGGGATTTCAGAAGAAGAACTAATTAATTATCTAAAGGAACATCCAGATGATCCTTTAGTCACTAAACTAGAGCAGCTATTGTTAAATTTATCAGATAAAAAATGAGCTACATCATTAACGGTGTAGCTTTTGTTGTATGTATATGGAGGAAAAATAGATGGAACAAAAATATTATTTAGTCTTGGCGGAAGTCAGCATTTTTCAAACCGTCTGGCTTATTCCTAGAGAAGATGGAAGTATAGGGTGGACAGATGAAATTAAGCAAGCTAAACCCTTTTCGTCCTACGAGGAAGCTAAAAATAAGACTGAAGCGCACATGCAATCAGTCTTTGAATTTATCGCCTCATACAAAATAATAGAGTTTACTAAAGAGGAGTTAGATAATTTTCTTATTCAAACTAGCTAAAAACAAGGTAATCTAAAATATCAGTTGGGTTAACTTTGGGATTGATAAATTTTCTGCTTGGATGTTTCATAAAACTTCCGAAATGTAGTATGGAGCTTTAGTATAATTAGGCTCAGCAAAATTGGTTAATGTCAATTTGAAGGAGCAACCTTTGCTACATTGAAATTGATAATGATCAGATAACCGATGAGGATTACCTAAAGGAAGCAAAGAGAAGTCATGGGCTTCTTTAGCGGTAAGCTCTCGTTTTAATTCGAGACTATAAGCAGTTGGAAAACTCATATTATTCACCTCGTTTTTTATTTTGACAATATTTTAACATTTATCTTTTTAATTAGAAATTATTTTTCTGCTGCAGTTAATTTTAGTAATTAGCTACTTTTGATTTACAGGAAGGATGGTGATTTCATTGAAATACCTATTACTGGCAGAAAAGCCAGATCAAGCCAAAAAATATGCGAACGCTTTAGGAAATCCTAAAAGTGATAAAGGCGTTTGGCGTGTTCAGTCGTCTGTATTAAATGCTGAAGTGATTGTTGCTCCAGCTGTCGGTCATTTAGTTGAACGAATTAATCCATATACTAACTTTGAAAATTGGGAGATGGCTAATCTACCAGCTTTGCCTGAAGGCTTTTCTTATGAACCTAAAAAGGATACCGTTAAACGCTTTAGAGCTATCAAAAAAGCGGTTAAAGAAGTAGATGCCATTATCATTGGTACAGACCCTGACCGTGAAGGAGAAGCCATTGCTTATCGGATTTTAGAATTAATCCCAGGAGCACTGAAGAAAGTTAAATACCGTTTATGGGCAAACTCTTTAACCAAAAAGGGATTAGAACAAGCCTTCTCAAGTCTTAAAAATCCAAAGGATTCTGTTAACTACTTTCATGAAGCCGATGCAAGGGGAGATGCGGATTGGCTGGTTGGTTTTAATTTAAGTCCTTTTATAACCATCAAAATGAAAGAAGAGGGTTACCTGGATAAAAAAGATCATTCTATGTCAGTTGGACGTGTACAAACCCCTATTGTTAGTCTAATCGTTAGAAATGATGAAGCCATTGAAAACTTTAAACCAAGCCCTTACTGGCAGCTAAAGCTTATTGATCCTGAAGCCAAGGTTACATTTAGCAATGATATTAAGTATCAATCTCAAATGGAAGCTGAACAAGTCCTACAACAGTTGGCTAATACAGCTGTTGTCAAGACGGTTATGAGTGAAGAAAAGGCACAAGAAGCGCCAAAACTTTATAATCTAACCAATTTACAATCAGAAATGAGTAAGCTGTATCTTTTTGATGCCACTAAAACCAAAGAATTGGTTCAAAGTCTGTATCAAAAAGGCTATCTTTCTTATCCACGTACTGATTCGACCTTGATTACTACCAATGAATTTGCTTATCTGATTAATCATATAGAAGAGTATCAAAAAGCTATTAATAAACAACTAGAGACCCCTAATCGATCACCAAGGAAAAACTATGTGAATGATAAGAAAGTGCTAGAACACTATGCTATTATTCCAACTGAGAATATTCCTAATTTAAGTGAATTAAGTGATGATGAAAAACTCATTTATCAAAAAGTGGTTTTTAGAACCTTGCTGATGTTTACGCCTGACTACCGTTATCAATCAACCAGTGTTATTCTCGATAATCATGGACTTGAATTTAAAGTATCTGGTGCTGTAACGAAAGATAAAGGTTGGCGTAACTATTTAGCAGTTAAAAAAGAAGATAAAGAGCTACCTCACTACCAGGAAGGGCAAAATATTGCCGTTGAGTGCAAACTCTTAGAAGAAATGACCAAGCCACCAACACGGATTACAGAACAAATTCTACTAAAGAAATTATTACCCAAATACCATTTAGGTACGTCCGCAACTCGTGATGGGATGATTGATTTAATCCAGGACAAAGGTTATGTCACTAAAAATAAAAAGACAGGACAATTTTTCCCAACAGAAAGAGGGAAGTTACTTATTCACTATCTAGATCAGTTAGAGATTGCTTATACTAATCCTGAAACAACAGGAAAATGGGAAGAAGTCTTAGCTCAAATTGGACAAGGAAAAATTCAAAAAGAAGCCTTTGTTAACAAAATCAAATGGGCTATCACTAAACAAATTGAAAAAGGAAAACAATTATAAGCGCTACTATTTAGTTAACATAGTAGCGCTTTTTTATGGAAAGGAGTAACAAATGGCAAATATGCAAGAATTACTTTCACAACGTTTTGAAGCACAAAAGCAAAAACTCGTTAGCATGGATATTGTGGCAGTTGCTGAATCATTAGGAATGACACTAAAACCAGGTTCAAGTGGTACTTATTATTGGGAAGAACATGATAGTTTTCATATTTATCCCAATACAAATACTTTCAGATGGTGGTCAAGAGGTGTTGGAACGAATACCATTGATTTGGTTCAAGTTGTCCAAGAAGAGATGACAGGTCACAAACCAACTTTTAGAGAGGCGACAAGTTTTCTTGAGACAGGGCAGTTTAATAATGTGACCATTCAACCACCTGTAAAAGAACCCTTTGAGTATTATCTAGAACGCTATGAGCACCCTGATTTTAATATTGGAAGACAATATTTGAAAGAAGAACGTGGCTTGTCGAATGAAACGATTGATACATTCTTAGCTTCAGGAAATTTAGCAACGGCAACACGTAAAAAAGGTGATTATTTTGAACCTATTATTGTATTCAAAAGTCGTGACAATGACGGTAAAATGATTGGAGCTAGTCTTCAAGGTATTGTTGAAAATCGTGTACAGCATCCTGAACGTGGACGCCTTAAGCAAATTATGAAGAATTCGGATGGTACAGCTGGCTTTAGCTTAGATATTGGAAATCCAAAACGTTTAGTCTTTGCGGAAGCTCCAATCGATCTGATGTCTTACTACGAACTACATAAAGACGAGTTACAAGATGTTAAACTTGTGGCTATGGATGGACTTAAAAAGAGTGTTGTTAGCCGCTATGTGGCTGATTTGTTAACGGATGGCAAATATTCTCAAACCATGTCAGCTGAGCAAATTAGAGGTGCTTTAGATGCTTTAAATCAGACCACTAATCTGTTACAAGAGCATCCAGATATGATTACGCTAGCGGTTGATAATGATGAGGCAGGTCGCCGATTTGTTTCTGATCTACAAGAGAATGGTATCCCTGTAGTAGCAGATTTACCACCCCGTCAGGCTAATCAAGAGAAAATGGATTGGAATGATTATCTTAAACAAATGAAGAAGGAGAGTATACAAATGACAGCTGAAAAAGAAGCGGTTGGTGAATTGAAGTCTTATGGTGCTTTCATTATCGATGATGACTTTCTCGAACGTCATTATGGTTCCGTGGAACACGATAACAAAAAATCTCTTGAACAGCTTCAAGAGACAGTGGCTTCTAATTCAGAGCAACAAAAAAAGGTTGAGAACCCAATCGGGGATTTACCTGAGCAAAGTCAGGAGGCAGCACCTCTACCTAGTACTCATGAAGAGTACTCTTTGAATGAGTCGTCACCGACTCAAACTCAGTCTCAACCTTTACTTCATTTTACCATCTCTGACCCTGAGAAGTCAATTTATAAGCTTGGCTATCACCCAGTCAATGAGAAGGAATTAAATAAATTAAACCGCTATGCAACACAAATCCAAGAAAATGCAACCTGGTATAAAAACGAATTGGCTGATAGTAATGTCACTTATTTTTATAAAAATAATGATAATTTAGAAGCTTTAAAGGTCACTTTTAAAGCAGAACAATATTCACATCTAGTTGGTATCTTTGCCATAGATGATGACCAAAGTGCAAGTAAAACCTTAGATGATTTAGCATCTGGGAAAGGTGATTATCAAAATATTATGGTTGCTAACCGAGGGGCTACCTTTAGTAAAATTCAAGTATTACCTGATTTTAAAGCTGTTATTGATTCAAATAGCTTTATTTTTGATGATTTATCAGAAGTAGAACGCATGAATCGTCTTGACTTAGCAAAGGCTATTCAAACAGAGGATAAGGATGTTTTGATTGCTTTTAGAAATGTTGATGGTGAGTATCTTCCAGCTTCACTGATGAAGGTTACTAATAAACTTGAATCTGAATTGTCGATGGCAAATAACAAAGATGTTTTAGGTATTATTGGCGAGAAAGACGGAGAATTTAAAGTCTTATCTGTTAATGAAGAAGCCATCAAAGATGGAGGTGAAAAAATGTTATCAATTGTAAAAAATAATCAATTTGAAAATCTTTCTAAAGCAGAAGTGACTGCTGAAGACTTTACTAAAGTTTTAGATGCTGTTTACAATGTTGGTGCTCAAGTTGGTAAAGACAACAGGGCTAATATTCCAGAAGAATTGTATCCAGCTTGGGATAAATACTATGAATACGCTGAAAGATATGATAACAATTTTGATGTTATTGTTAAAGCAGCAAGAGCAGATAATCTCTTTGATGAAAATTCTGATTTTTATAAAGATGTCTGGCTTCGAAAAATTCAAGAAGAAAATCAGAAAGTAAAAGATTCTGATGGCGATGGGTTAACCGATGATGAAGAAATCGCCTTAGGAACAAATCCTTATAGCCCAGATACTGATGGTGACGGTGTCATAGATAGTATTGAAAGAGGAAGTGGTACGGATGCCACTAATCCATCAGATACATCAGACAGTCGAAAAGAAGAAATGAATAAACGTGACTTAACATTATCAGAAATGATTAAAGCTAAAAATACAGAATCACTCAATCAACATTTACAAGAAGGAATTAAAGATTATTTTGATAGTGACAACTATAAGAACTTTCTTGAAGGAATGTCACACTTTAATAACTATTCTGTAAGAAATATTCAATTAATCAAAGCTCAATTACCAGAAGCAAGTATGGTAGCTTCTTTCAATGAGTGGAAAAAAAGAAATGGTCATGTTAACAAGGGTGAAAAAGCTCTGTATGTTCAAGCACCAGTAACTGTGATTAAAAAAGATGCTGATGGTAAACCTGTCATTAATGCCGATACTGGTGAAAAAGAAACGCTCACTTACTTTAAACCCGTTCCTGTTTTTGATGTTAGTCAAGTCTCACCTGTAGAGGGAAAAGAATTAAATTTACCAAAAATGGGTGGTGGTATTCCTGAACAAATTACTAAAGACTATTACCAAAATGTTTATCGCTCATTAAGAGATATTTCACAAAAAGAAAATGGTATTCCAATTCGTTTTAGAGAATTTGAAAAATCAGATGGTTTTTACAATCCAAAAACAAATGAAATAACAATCAAAAAAGGGATGACTTACGAGCAAACTCTTTCAACGCTAATTCATGGAATGGCACATTCTGAATTACACAATAAGAAAAGTTTAACAGAACGTTTTGAAGGTAAACTAACACGCTCTTCAAAAGAACTACAAGCTGAGTCAATTGCTTATGTTGTATCTAATCATTTAGGTTTTGATACAAGCGGTGACTCATTTGCCTATCTTGCTTCTTGGTCACAAGAACCAGATGGACTAGAAAATCTAAAAGCACAGCTTGAAATTGTTCAAGAAGAAGCAAGCTCTCTTATGAAACGTATTGATAAACATTTAGAAAAATATCAAAGCCTAACAGTTTCAAAAGTTGAAAAGTTAAACGAAAATCAAAAACGTGAATTGTCAAAAGCGACAAATCCATTTTATCAAAGTTTGCAAAAAGCTAAGGAGGAAAGCAAACAGGTAACACCTGCTAATGAAGAACAAACAAAAAAAGTCAATCGACCTACCAAGCAATAACGCAACGTAGGTCGCATAAAAAAGGACTGACTTTAAAAGTAGAAGGAGAAACAAATTATGGTAACAGAAGAAATGATGATGACAACTGAAACATTATTGATGAGTTATTATTTTGACATGAGCGAATGGCTCAAAGGAACTAAAATCATTAATAGTGATATCGTTCAAAAATCAAAAAATGATTTATTGGATGTGCTTAAAACTGATTTTGAACGACTCACAACCGAAGATAATAACGATTATCTTGATGAGCTTTCAGTTAGCATTGCTACACTGGAAGAATTATCAGAAGACAATTATCAAAAGATAAAAGCAGATGTTTTTTCTTGGGAACCAAAGAAGTAAAAACTAAAAATGACACAAGAGGGAATGCTGACAATTTAAAAATTGTCAGTTTTTCTATTGCTGCATTTTATCAAAATGCACTTATCAAAAGTTGTCAATTTTGAAAAATGCACGAAGTGCGAAAAAGGGGATTGGGGATTTCCCCAAAATGTAAAAAGTCAAAAGTCGGTTTGTAGGATTCCTGCAAACTGGCTTATTGACCTTTTTATTTTCGCATGTGTGGACACACGTGCTACGCTTGCCAGAGTAAAAGTTTATTGGGCTCTGGGGTTCCTATCACACCCTTGATAAGGACGAATATGTAGTGATTTGTATATAGAGGAGAATTTAAGATGGCAAAAACAAAGAGAACAAGACCACTTGTTTTTAAATTTTCAACAACTTATGATGAAGCTGATACCTTACGACAACTTATTACGCGATCAGGAAAAGCAACCTTCCAAGCATATGCTCATCAAATGTTGCTTCATGGTAAAATTGAAACCTATGATTATTCTGAGTTGCGACAATTACGCATTGAGGTTAATCGCATCGGTCAAAATATCAATCAGCTAGTTCGTTACGTTAACACATTTGATGAATTTGATCAAGAGCTGTTCTTGGCGTTACAAGAGGAAGTCAAAGAACTCCAAAAGATTATTGTTCGAGAATTTCAAGCAAAGGAGGTCGCAAAGCAAAATGGTAGTAACCAAGGTTTTTCAAATTAAGCAGACCAAAAACTTAAAACGGGCTATTGATTATATCACACGTGATGATGCTACCCTTATAAAAGTTGAGAAACATGAGGAAGATGATGCTTTTGATTATACTTTAACAGGAGACGGCAATATCCATAAGAAATTGATTTCAGGACATCACCTGATTGATCCAGGAGATCGAGATACTATTTATGATGATTTCATTTTGTTGAAACAGTCCGTTGATGCATTATACGATAATGCTATCTTGTCCGATTTAAAAAATAATGATAGGGTTTTAGCGCATCATATCATTCAATCATTTTCGCCAGAAGATGGTTTGACACCAGAAGAAGTTAACGAGATTGGAAGAAAGACAGCTTTAGAATTAACGGGTGGTGATTATCAATTTGTCGTTGCAACACATATGGATAAAGGTCACTTACACAATCATATTATTTTTAACACAACGAATGAAGTCACGTTAAAAAAATTTCGGTGGCAAAAAGGAACCAAAAAGAGTTTAGAACATATTTCAGATAAGTATGCTGAGCTTTATGGTGCAAAAGTTTTAGAACCGAGACTTAGAAACTCGCACACCGAATACTCTGCCTGGAGACGGAAAAATAATTATCGCTTTGACATTAAAGACCGTCTGAATTTCTTGCTAAAACATTCTTTAGACATGGATGACTTTTTTCAAAAGGCAAAAGCTTTAAATTTACAAGTTGATACTAGTCGAAAATATGTTAGATATAAATTGATGGATCAACCACAAGACCGTTTTGTTCGAGACCGAACATTATCTAAAATAGGAAAATATTCTCTTGACAACATCAAAGAGCAATTAGCAACCAACGAAGTTGTTTACGATGTAACTATTTTAAAAGAAAAATATGATGCTGAACAGGAAAGTAAACAAGATGATTTTGAAATGCAACTCACCATTGAACCATGGCAAATTCAACAACTGACGAGTCAGTCAATTCATGTTCCTGTCACTTTTGGGCTAGACCGAAAAGGAACGGTTTCCATTCCTGCACGGATGTTAGATCAAAATGAAGATGGAACGTTTACCGCCTATATTAAGAAAAATGATTTCTTTTATTTTTTAAATGCGGATTACTCTGAACAAAATCGATTTATTAAAGGGGTCACTTTAATAAAACAGCTGTCTGCTCAAAATGGTGAGATGATTTTAACTAAAAACAAAAATATTACAAACTTAGACAGGTTAGTTGATGAATTTAACTTTTTGGCAATCAACAAAGTTACTAATTCAAAACAATTTGAAGAATTACAAAATCAATTTCTGGAACAATTGGAAGAAACAGATAAGACTTTAGAGGTTTTAGATGAAAAGATGGTTTATCTTAATAAATTAATGGGAGCTTTATCTGATTATCAAAATAATATTGTTCCATCAGAGATAAGTCTTGAACTTATTGAAAAAGGTAAAATTGATAAGAATACAAAACTAGAAGACTTGCAAAAAGAGATTAAAGAGCTACAAATTGAACGTGATACGCTCAAAAAGCACAGAGATAAGATTGTAAAAGACTATGACTTTGCTAAAGAGATGAAACAAACGCATGAAAAACGCACTGGAATATCATTGTAAAAAATTTAACAAAAGGGATAGTCTCAAAAAGATAGTAGCTAACAGTAGGATTAGTTGGTATTCGTAAACGTAAAGAAAATTAACTTATTCTAAACAGAACAATTTACAGTCTTTTTTATCAGAAAATTTAAATAGCAAACACTTTAACACGCTCTCAGCTTTGACTGGGAGCGTTTTTTGCGTTTTTATAGTAAAAATGATAGACTGTAACATAGTGAATCATTATCGGAGTGAACTGGATGGGAAAATTTTACAATTTATATTTAGACGAAACAAAATATAATAAAGATGGAAAATTTATGTATGGTATCGCTGGCATGGCTGTTCCTTTTAATAAAGTGAGAAATATGGGAAGGATGCTTGGAAAGCTAAAAAAAGAAATATGGAGTGATTTGAGTTATACTGAAACTAAAAAAATCATACTCCACATGTCAGATATACGTTCTGCAAATATTAAATTCGATTCGAATTATTTGGTCTTTTCTGCGCGTTCTATGAAAAGAAAAGTTTTTGAAGGTATAGGAGATATTTTAGTTGAAAATGATTGTGTAGTTTTTGGGACAATGGTTAATTTAACATCGTTAGAACAAAAATACTGTTCTAAATCAACTTATTATATTGGTGATAGTATTTGTATGATGAACATAATTAACAATTTTGTTTGTTTTTTAAAGCATCAAAACGCAAAAGGTAATATTATATTCGAGAGCCGAGCGGATCATAACGGTAATCGTTCAGATTTGTTATTACAAAAACAATTTTATAAAATTATCACGCATGGAACAAATATATATAAACCAATTGAAATCCAAAAGGTAATAACAAATATAAAATTTAAATCTAAAAAGGAAAACGATGCAGGTTTACAAATAGCAGATTTTATACCTAGTCATTTTATGATAAATTTCTGCGGCAATAGTCAAGCAAAAATTAATATATACGACAAGCTAAAAAAACTCAGATATTCTGGTGGTTTAACCCAAGGAGGGATATATTCAAAAGATTTTGGTGTCTGTTATATAGAATAAATAAAAAATAGTTGACTTTTTGTGTTGCAATAAGTATAATAATCATATCGAGTATGTTTAAGATTGACTTCTTTTACCAGATGGTAGCCATACATCGTATTGATAAAACATTTAGGAGGGGGATAGCTTCGGCAAAGTCCGATTCTACGTAGTTAATTCTACGATACCCCGACCTCCTTTCTAAATAAGGAGATGCTATCAGCATCTCTTTTTATGTTTATTTTTCCTTATCCTGTGCTAGGGTGTTTTTTAGTGCAATAAAAAATAAGGTGTTGTTTTTGCATGCACTTTTCAAGCTAGCAAAGCAAGAAAAATAAGAAAATTTCCTATTGATGAACACTTGCTCAAAAATAATTTATCTTCCAAGCATTGATATACTTGACAAATAGTAGAAAAAGCCTTGTCCGTAAAGCTTAAGGCGGGGACGAGGGAGAGAAAAGGTATGAATATATAATTGTTACAATGTAATTGCTCTTATTAGAATATTCTTAAGGGCA
>ERZ1034949.556-NODE-556-length-23625-cov-34.078490_pt1 | contig 23625 bp, 16 predicted proteins | sample MGYA00520590_ERZ1034949 | MGnify/ENA primary metagenome ERZ1034949 (study PRJEB33766, sample SAMN09781752) | gut metagenome | biome: gut microbiome | host: Homo sapiens | place: Madagascar | study: EMG produced TPA metagenomics assembly of the PRJNA485056 data...
ACGGCACGTACGGTGGTGTGAGAGGTCGGTAAACATGAAAGTAGGAGACAAACACTTATGATTAGTGTTTACCTCCTACTCGATTGTCCCAACATGTCTGCGCGTTTGCGAATCTGCTCACTCATCTGCACATCATCTCCTGCACATCAGCACACCATCATCTGCACTTCCCCAAGTACAGAGCTCAAGCACAAAACGCTACCTCTAATGGGGGCGACGCGTCTCGCGTCGGGATAGAGAAAGGAGGGTAAAACGAACCCTACCAAATAATAGCTGCATCTTTTCCCGACGCGAGACGCGTCGCCCCCATTAGTGGTAGCGTATTCAACAGAAAGATACTCGCGAGACGCATCGCCCCCATATCAGTGAGCATATCACTCGCCATCTGCAATATTTTTTTTACCGCTTAGACATTTATTTCGACCGCTTAGGTCTTATCTGCAACCACTTACGTCCGTGTGCGTTTTATGCCGGTTGAAATTTATGACATTTTTATATAACTTTGCTTGTATAGAGACGTGCAGCGTTGTCTGCACAGTACGTATTGTTAAATTATAAAGTTATATGGTATGAAGCGTTTATTACTTGTATTTGCTTTCATGTTGTCCATTTCATTTGTGCTGCTGGCGCAGAACAGTGAAAGGAAGGTAACTGATATCGTATTAAAGAGTGTGATTGGTTATGACGGGCAACCAATTACGAGTGGCTATGTGTATGGCCTTGATATTTCTAAGGGCCTGCCGTTGAAAATAACTGACGACGGGGGCTACCGGTCAGAGGTTGGTATGGATTTTACCTTGCCGGGGTATGAATCGTTTTATTATGACTGGACTTATGGTGAGTCTCCTGAAATTACCATTGACTTGCGTGATGTAGCTCGACCGGCTAAATGGAAGGTTGTATCACATGACGGTGCTTTGCTGCCGGGTGCGGAGTTGGTGTCGACCACATCGAATAATCCGAAAGTGACCTTGGCTCAAACTGATGCGGAGGGTATAGCCAACTTTTACCTTGTAGATGACAGCAGAGCAAATTATAGACCCATGCCGATTACCGTGGTACCGCAAGCCAAGTATCATACTGCTTATGCTGTACCATCAACCAAGTATAACAAGACATATTATGCTTCGAACACGCTGATAGACTACTCAAAAATGCACTTGTTCCTTATGCGCGTCAAGGATTTCAACACAGATTTGCGCAAGCGTATGTTCAGCGACGAATTGACTACAAGGTACAATCTGTCGTATGAGACTGTGCGCAATGGACAGAGCACAACATCGTTTGTGCGTAGTGCTTATGTAGACGAGGGCAGTGATCGTGTGTATTACAGTATGGTCAATAATGACGAGAATTGTCCTATCACAAAGGCCTGGTATCGTTTCTCATTCAGTGGAGACAAGAGTGTCAACACTTTCTCTTCATATCCTTTCTATCGTGAATATGACAAGTTGGAAGGTGATTACGAATTCGAACTCTCGCCCACCACTTGGCGTCCTGTGCGTATAAACGTAAAGGACGATCTCGGCACAGCACTTGTGCCAAGAAACTTGTGGGTAGACGGAGTGCGACCTGTCGACTATGATTATAATGACCCGGTTGTTTGTTTGCCACAAGGTGAGCATGTGATTGATGTGTCTGCTGCAACGGAAAGTAGTTCTGTTGTGTATGAAAACGATGGTAAAAAGTCATTGCGCACTATTGTGGTGAAAGATGCGATGAATGTGCAGGAATATGACAGAGTGTACAAACATGGCGATTATGCGGGTTATGAGGTGACAGCTGTTGATGCTGATGGCAATCCGGCACAAGGCGCGTACTTCTTCCTCTCTGGCAAAGATGGCAGAGTATTAGGGGCGGTATTGGATAGTGCCGGCCGAGGTGTCGTATTTCACGAATATCCCGGTGAATGCTCTGGTGTAATATCGGGCATTCGTAACACGGCTAAGCTTACTTGGACTGATAATTCGCCCATTGGCATGCGGACTCACCATATTGACGTGAGCAAGGACCTCCGCAAGGTAAAAGTAACTGTCAAGCAGCATGAGCAGATGTATGCAAACAAGTATGGAAATCCAGAACTCCATTTGTACCGGACAGCTGACAAATTGGACGCAATGCCAGACTTTCATGATGATTCATACATACGCTGTAATTGGGATTCGACGAGTGACACATCACATGTGTTTACCGCAAACTTGTACATGCAAGATGGTTGGGTGTGCGGTTATCTTGTGCAACGTGACTTGAGAGATAGCATAGCGATGATGAAGGTATCTGATGCAAGTGAATTGAACTTTGATTATACAAAGTATGCCTATATCAAGTATACGCTTGATGGCAAGCGGTTGCAGGCAGGATATAATTATGAAGGTTTGATGGCTGCACCAGTAGGCCAGGCACCAGTGGCGGAATGGAGCAATGTTTTTGCGCCGGAGTTCTTGCTGCCAGGCAATTATTATGCGTGTGTAGTGTCTCCGAATAATGCGTCAGAATTGTCCTATATCAATGCTTACGTGCCGTCGTTCAAGGTTGAATGTCCGGTAGAAAATAGTGAAGTGGAAGTAGCATTGACTACATTGCCTGACGAGGATTATGTGCAAGTGCCGCTGAAGCTTGATGGCATCTTCTTCTTGGCAGGTGCAAAGGCCGAGGCTGAGGTGAAATTCCTGTATAATGGACAGATTCCCTTGGCTGTTAGCGGTGAAAACTATAAAACCGTAAATACAGAGGTGCCTTTCAGAGTGTTGAAGGGTGATTATGATTATAGTGTAAAAGGACTCAAGTTTGACGAAAAGCACCATTACGTAGTGGGGCATGAGCGCAAAGTTGCAGTAGGTGACGACACCAAGGTTGTTCAACTCGACCTTTCGGGACTGCATTATTTTAATACCATCGGCTATTTTGACGCAGAGGGCAACGAAATTGACTGGCTCGATCTTTGGACACCGCTGTGTTATGCAAGTTTCTATAAAGGGCAGGACTTTCTTGCAGATTGCTACCTAAGCAGTTATGAGGATGAAGGCTTGTTCATACCTGAGGGAGACTATGCTGTGAAATTGTTTGTGGGTGACTGGAGCCAGAAGATTGAGCACGATGCCACCTTGCATGTAGACAATCAAAGTGGCACCACGGCGCGCATTGTGCTCGGAAAGCAGTTTACTCCAGTAGAGCAGGTGGTGGCTGAAAGCAATGGCTCAGAACTCAACGTACGCTATGTTGGTGGGCAAGCTGTGGTGACAGCACCAGTGGCAGCCCCCGTGAGAGTGGCTGTATATGCGCTTAATGGTGCAAAATTGACATGTGCGAATGTGATGCCAGGTCAGCGGATAGATATGTCTGCCCTTTCGAGGGGCGCATATATCGTTCGTTTGAGCCAAGGTAATGTGAACAGTGCAGTAAAGATTGTAAAGTAACAACCCTTGCACCCATTTGTTTGTGGCCCTGCCAACGATCCTTCGAGGTGAGTTGGCAGGGCCTTTTGCTTGTATCGTGTCCGCAGATGGGCTTATAGTCAAAAGAATATATTCAGAAGCGCCATATTAGGCAAAGGATTTTGTAATTTTGCACCAATATTTACGTTAAAGCGTTAATTACCTTGATATGAGATTGATATGTGCTATATGCTTGTCGGCTGTTTGTGGCTTCTTTGCCGCTTGTGGATCAAAGTCACAGAGCGATGCCGTGTGTGACGACAGCACACAAGTAACCGAGGACTCCGTGTTGCAGCAAATGGCCAACGAGGGGCCTACCGAAGACGAAATAGCAGCTCTGACAGACTCGGCCAAGCAGGAAAAGCCCAAAGCCCTTGACGAGAAATACCGTGGTCTGCACATTTATGTGTCAAAAACGACCATGCATCTTTACGTGCTCGATGCCAATGACAGTGTTCTGTTTAATTGCGGCATTGCTTGTGGTTTGCGTCGTGGCAACAAAACAGCTAAGGGCGACTATCGCACACCTGAGGGCCAATTTCATATCTCGGGTATGTTTAACAGCACCGACTGGGTGCATCGCACTCGCGACGGGCGAGCGGTCAAGGGGTGCTACGGGCCGCACTTTCTGCGGTTGGCCACGGGACGCCTTGGAGGCATAGGCATACATGGCACCAATTCGCCTCGAAGCATTGGCAAGCGTGCGTCAGAGGGCTGCATACGTGTGAACAGTGCCAATATTATTACCTTGTTTAATGAATACGCCTATTCGGGCATGCCAGTAGAGGTGTCGGCCGAAGGTGCACCATTGCCCGCATTCAAGGGACTTGCAGCCCCCAAAAAGGACGAGGAAGAGTCTGTAAGAAACGAACCAGTTAAGCACGAAAAAGACTCGTTGCACCGAAGAGATGCGTTACACAGTGGTGCGGCAGACAACACGGAAGGCCGTCATGAGCACCATAAGTCTGCCGATGAAAACAAGCACAAGCAAGAAGAAATACAACGCGAGGCCGAGGCAGAATCCTTTTTTGAATAGACAAAGGGGTGGTCCTAAAAATTCTGTTTTAGAGTTCTGCTATTCTGAAATGTGATTTGCACGCTCTCGAAAGTGTATTTTTGAAAGGTTGTTCGGTCACATAGCCCGCTATGCTCCCTCACAACCTTTCAAAAATACACTTCCGATAGCGCACAAATCCTTATTTCAGAATTATTAGAACCACCCCAAAATGCCTTATTGCGCGCTTTGGCTTGTCGCACACATTAAATATATCTGTGCGAAATAGGGGTTGGCATGCTTATTGTATTCGCAAAAGTTCTTAAAACACTTGCATTTTGCTCCGAAATGTAGTAACTTTGCGAATGTTGATTTTGAAGAGCATTATTGCTGCTCGCTTGCCGTCGCGCAATCAGGGGAGATTGCATGGCATGGGCGGTGGTTCTTCAAAATGTGATGTAGAACCCATTAAACCATTAAGATAGTGCACATAAAGAAATATGCTGCGTGTGTGGCTATGGGCGTCATGTCATTTTTTACGGCAAATGCCCAGGACATTATGCCTGAAGCACTCCCGACACGTCCCACCGCAGAAAGAATCGTGAAAGAAGTAGCACCCGTAGGTGCTGTGCAGCAAGTTGCTGCTGAAGTAAAAGAGGCCTCAGTGCCTTATAATGCCAACTTTGGCGAAAGTGTAGTACAAACAGCTTTGCAATACCTTGGCGCAAGTTATCGCTCAGGCATGTCAGGCCCCTATGCTTTCGACTGCTCAGGCTTTACCAGCTATGTTTACCGCAAGCAGAATGTGTCAATCCTGCGCTCTTCGCGCTCGCAGTACACACAAGGCACCCCCATTGCCCGAATTTCTGACCTTAAGAAGGGCGATCTCGTGTTCTTTGGCGGTCGTGGCAATTCCCGTTCGGTGGGCCATGTGGGCATTGTAATGGACGTTGATCCCTCGGGCAACAACTTCTCGTTTGTTCATGCTGCGAGCGGTGGTGTCAAGGTGTCAGACTCCAGCGAGGCATACTACAGCCGCCGCTACATTGGTGCACGTCGCATTGTCGAAAACTAACGACAGAACAATCCATCGTACATTAGATACGAATATGAGGCAGATGCAGATGCTGCCCAACGCAGTTGCCGTTCCTTGCATAAGGGTGGCAACTGCGTTGTTTTTATAATCTCCCATAACTCTGATATGAATAGTTTGATATTATTGCAATCGCTGCCCGGTGTTGTCAACCAGGCCGTAAACGAGGTGAGCATATCGCGAATAGACATGCTGCTCGACAAGTTGTTAGCCCTTTCGCTCACAGCCGGCAAGCGCATATTAGTGGCAGCCCTCATTTACATAGCAGGCCGTTTTATCATCAAGATCATCAACCGCGTTGTGTCAGCCATGCTCAGTCGCCGCCATGTAGATGTGGGCGTACAGAGTTTTCTGCGCAGTTTGGTGCACATATTGCTCACCATATTGCTCGTTATCAGCGTAATCAGTGCCCTGGGCATCAACACCACGTCGTTTGCAGCCCTGCTGGCATCAGCCGGTGTAGCAGTAGGCATGGCCCTGTCGGGTAACCTGCAAAATTTTGCGGGCGGTTTGGTCATACTATTGTTCAAGCCCTATCGCGTGGGCGACCTCATCGAGGCACAAGGCACCCTTGGCCACGTGCGTGAGATACAGATATTTCACACCATACTCACCACCTACGACAACAAGGTAGTGTACATACCCAACGGCTCACTCAGCACCTCGGTAGTGGTCAACCACTCGCGTGAGGACACCCGCCGTGTGCAGTGGCTCATAGGCGTTGATTATGGGCAGGACATAGACGCCGTGCGCCAAAAGGTGCTCGCTCTCTTTGCCTCCGACCCGCGCATACTTCAGTCGCCCGATGCCCACAAGCCTTTTGTGGGAGTCGAAGCCCTGGCCGACAGCAGCGTCAACCTCGTGGTGCGCGTATGGGTCAAAACCGACGACTATTGGCCCGTGTTTTACCAGGGACAGCAGCAACTTTACGACATGTTCAACCGCGAGGGCATCAACATACCCTATCCGCAGCAGGTTGTGCATGTGGCAAAAACTTGAAAAGTCGAAGCCCGTGCGCCGCTTTATCCAAATGGTTAGTATGACAATCACTGCGAAAGCGTTCTGCAAAAGGCTACGTAAATTCACATTGTTGCAGAAAATCAACACAAAAGTTTGTGCGTAATAAAATAAATGCGTAATTTTGCACCTCGCATAGAGTATGCAAAAGCGCGTTGTTCAACGCGCGCAAAAGTACGGCTCTTGCATCAAAAAATCACGCAATAAAGTAATAACAAAATAAAATCTAAACTCACAAAATGATCGTAGTACAGGTTAAAGAGGGCGAAAACATTGAACGCGCCCTGAAGAAGTTCAAGAGAAAGTTCGAAAGGACCGGTGTTGTAAAGGAACTCCGTGCCCGTCAGCAGTTTGACAAGCCCAGCGTATTGAAGCGTTTGGCCAAGGAGCACGCTGTTTACGTACAGCAGCTTCACCGCGACGAGGACTAATACAACAAATATTAGCTCCATAAAATCGCAACGCTTTTGCGACACAGAGCGGCCATCACACACAGCCGCAGTGTCTTAGCACAAGATAATACATAAATGTTCGTATAGACCGCTGCACAGCCACACGCTGTGCAGCGGTTTTGCATTTGTCGCCCCGAGCCCGTTGCGGTGCATGGTAGCCATTTTATTCGATAGAGTAATGCGGTTGCAACAAATTTCAGTGCGAAAATTTGGTGCATTCAAAAAAAGTTGCGATATTCGCTTTCGTAAAGAGAGACAATGATGAACGAGATAGAGGATTTCATAAACTATCTGTTAGCCGACAAGGGTTACTCCAAGCTGACAGCCAAAGAGTACCGCAGCGCTTTGCAGTCGTTACAAATCTTCTACCGTTCGCTCGACAACCAACTCACCTGGTACACGCTCGATGCCGATGTAGTCAGACAATGGATGGCACGTGAGATGGCGCGTGGTGAGAATGCCCGCACCATATCAAAGCAACTGAGCGGTGTGCGCAGCTTCTACAAGTATATGCGCAGAATAGGGAGTATGGACCACAGTCCGGTGACAGCGGTCAAATCGCCCAAGATACACCCAAAGTTGCCTTCCTTCCTGCGTAACAGCGAGGTAAACCAGTTGTTCGACGACATTGACTACCCCAGCGGCTACGAGGGCATACGCGACCGCACCATACTCCTCACCTTCTACCACACTGGCATACGCCTTGCCGAGCTTATCGGCCTTGATGTAGAGGACATCGACCTGAACCAACGTGAATTGAAGGTGACGGGCAAGCGCAACAAGCAACGCATAGTGCCATTCTCCGTAGAGCTGGCCAACGCGTTCAGAGCCTATTTGCCAGTACGCCAGGCGTATGTGAGTACCGATGCAGGTGCCCTGTTCTTCAACCGCCGCAAGTTGCGCATCGACCGCCGCAGGGTAGGGCTCATAGTCAAGCATTATCTGTCTTTAGTCACCACACAACGCAAAAAAAGCCCGCACGTGCTGCGTCACACCTTTGCTTCGGCCATGCTTAATAACGGCGCCAACCTTGAGGCCATCAAGGAGTTGCTCGGCCACGAAAGCGTAGCAACAACCGAGGTGTACACGCATACCACGTTTGCCGACCTTAAAAAACAATACAAACTTGCCCACCCCAGGGCGTAAACTAACAAAGGAGGTTACTATGGAACTCAAGATTCAAGCAATTCACTTCGACGCTACTGAGAAACTCAATGCCTTTATCGCTAAAAAGGCTGCAAAACTCGAAAAAACGTGTGACAATATAATCAAAGCAGAGTTTATACTGAAGGTTGTTAAGCCTGAAACAGCCAAGAACAAAGAAACCGCGCTCAACGTGTCACTTCCCGGCACCGACCTTCATGCAGAAAAGGTGTGCGACACCTTTGAGGAAGGTGTAGACCTCTGTGTAGACACATTGCTTCGCCAGATTGACAAGTACAAGGAACGTCAAGGCAAATAAGCGCACATAGAATAACAATAGTAAATACAAACAAATTAAACTGATAGCGGCCCGGCACATTACGTGTGCCGGGCCCTTTTTCGTATCAAGTCCCCTTCCATTCCCACCGTGACAAGCAGTCGCGGCCATATACATTTTGCCAGGCAGTAGTCCTCACTGCCAAGCGTGTTATCGGCCAAAGCTTGCCGATGATGAGGCGCCCGCAAGCGTATTTTGCCCAGTCCGCGCCACTTCACGTCCGTGCGCAAAGCCGGCGATTTTGCCGAAGCGTGCCCTCCGTTGAGCGTATTTCAAGGCCATTTACAGCGCAGTCGGAGCGTTCAGACGGGTAAAAAACGCACAATATATGCGATTTTTAGTCGAAAAGTTTGTGGGAAATGAAAATAATAGTACCTTTGCACTCGCAAAAACGAAAAACCTTACAGAGTTTTGCTTACTGGTGTGTTAGTTCAGCTGGTTAGAATACATGCCTGTCACGCATGGGGTCACGGGTTCGAGTCCCGTACACACCGCTCAGTCAGCAGCGCTCAAAGGTACATTTTGCATAACTGGTGTGTTAGTTCAGCTGGTTAGAATACATGCCTGTCACGCATGGGGTCACGGGTTCGAGTCCCGTACACACCGCTCAGTCAGCAGCGCTCAAAGGTACATTTTGCATAACTGGTGTGTTAGTTCAGCTGGTTAGAATACATGCCTGTCACGCATGGGGTCACGGGTTCGAGTCCCGTACACACCGCAAACGCTTCCGAAGGTTCAATGCTTTCGGAAGCGTTTTGCGTTATACGTCATTTATCTCTTAGCAAAATTCAAATCATGCTTTGACAGATTGCAGTCCGGCAAAACACAAATATGCAAACGGACTCAAGCCCAAGCGCTACCTCTAATGATGGCGACGCGTCCCGAGGTTGCTGAAAAATACTCCGACGCGGGACGCGTCGCCCCCATTAGTGTTAGCGTTTCTTCAAGCACCAAACGCTACCACCAAACGCTACCTCTAATGGGGGCGACGCGTCTCGCGTCGGGAATTTTTTCAGCAGCCTCGTCTCGCGGGAAAGATGCAGCTATTATTTAGTAGAGTTCGTTTTTCTCTCCCATATCCCTATCCCGACGCGAGACGCGTCACCCCCATTAGTGATAGCGTTTGGTGCTTGAGTCCGTTTGTATGTTTACGTATTACCAGATACGGCAAAAATCCCTTTACAAAGCCTTCAGTTCGGCAAGGTAGTCGTAGTGTTCGCCATCAGCCACCTTGCGTGCCACGAGGCCACATTGTTGGGCCGTGCGCTGTAGTGTGTCAAAGTTCACGTAAAGCCAGTCAAAAGGCTGGCCCTTGCATTGCTTGTAAACCATCTGATAGTCCACCTCGCCATAATACCCCTCCGCTGCGTCCCAGTCAAAGTTTCCATCTTCGTCCTCAAACACATAGCGCAGGTCCGACGAGTCAGCCAGCACCCGTCCGCCCGGAGTCAGCAGCGCCTTGCAGCGGTTGAGCAGTGAGGGCAGACGGTCGAGTGTGCCAGCAATGCCAAGCCCGTTCATCAGCAGTACGATGGTGTCAAACCGCATGTCGTCCAGTTTCTGTCCAAAAAAGTCGGTGCAGCGCGCGTCCCTCACGCCGCGCAAAGTGCGTGCGCGCGTCGAGAGTGGCGAAATGTCGATAGAGCACACCTCAATGCCCCTGTCTTGCAGCGCCAGCGAGTGGCAGCCAGCACCGGCCCCCACGTCAAGCACATGGCCGCGGCACAGGTTGAGTGCCATACGTTCAAGCGGAGGCATTTGCAGTTCGGTGCGAAACAGAGTAGCCACGGGAATCTCGTCATCGTCAAACATCGACGACAACACCCGCAGCGTGCCGGCATGTCCGGTCGAGGCATAGTCCCAAATGGCTTGCCCCATGGGGTCGAGGGTAGGTGATAGGAGCATGATGATTGTAAAATATTCAAAATGAAAAACACAAGCCATGCGGCATGCAGCCGCTTGCGGCGGTACAAAGTTAGTTAATTAACTGCGAAGCCGCTGCCCAAATCTTCACATTATCGAAATGCACAAGTCACATCAACGTAATATGCCATTCAGAACTTTGCAACTGGTAAATAATATTGCAAAGAAATTATTGTCAGAAGGATATGTAGTTGAATAGTCAGGCATTTTAGTGTGTACGCTTGCACAGCATGATGTAATGGGGAAAAGCACAAACGCTGCCTCTAAGCGCTACCACAAAGCGCTACCTCTAATGGGGGCGACGCGTCTCGCGTCGGGAACAGATGCAGTTATTATTTAGTAGAGTTTGTAATTTTCCTCTTTTTCTGTTCCCGACGCGAGACGCGTCGCCCCCATTAGAGGTAGCGTTTAGTGCTTGTGTTTAGTGCTTTCGTTTGTTGTTTGTGTTTGGTATTAGCGTTTAGTGCTTTCGTTTTGTGCTTGGTGCTATTGCTGAATGGCATAAATCAAAAAAAACGCACCCCACTCGTCCGCAGTAGAACGGGTGGGATGCGTTGGATATGTAAGGCTCAGAATTGAGCCTGATGGTTCAGAACTTGCAGGCAGCCGAGCTGCTTACTGCGCCACGTGGAACAACTTGTGTACGCGGTGGCCGTTGGGAGCGTCAATCTGCAGCAGGTATGAGCCAGTGGGCTGGCCGGCAATGCTGAGACTGAGCTGTGTGGCAGGTGCTGAGGCCTTGACGCTGCCGAGGCTGATGCCGCCTATGTTGTAGAGGGTGGCAGTGGTGCCAGCTTCGATGCTGCCGCTGATGCTGACGGTTTGAGCATTGTGGCTCACCTTCAGTGCATCGGTGCTTTGAACTGCGGGGCTGATGGCTGTGATAGAAGCATCGGCTGTGGTGAAACGCAGTGTGCAGCTCTGTGTGCCGCTGGTGGGCGCACAATATTTGCTGAGTACATCGGGACCGCAGCTGCCAGAGCCAACACCACGCTGTGCACAGTCGAAGTGGGCGTAGATGGTGCGGTTGGCGGGTTCGTCGTCGATGGTGAGCTCCCAGTTGTGGCTCTTGGCCTTGAGTTCCTGGTCAGTCCAGTAGAGGGTAGAGAAGGCCACGTTGCCCTCGGTCTCAACATAGATGGTGTTGCCCTTGTCGTCGGCCAATGCCAGCTTGCGCAAATCCATGCGGTTGCCCATTGACTGCGGACGCAGGTAGTACTCGTTCATGTCCCACACGGTGGTGGTGTACTGTCCGAGGTACGAACCTGTGCAGCGGTCGTTGTAGTTTTCGAGCGGACCGCGGGCGTAGTAAGTCACATTGCCAAATTCGCCAGAGAAGGGTATCTGTACACCAAGACGGCGAATGGCGCGTTCGAGAGCGGTAGAGGGCTGTGTAGGCTCATATTGTGTGTTGAGGTCAACTGTACCATCGGCATAGATGGTGTATGTGTAGGTAAAGTTGGCCAGTGTGCCCTTGGCTGTGACAGTGGCAGTAGCGCTCATGCCATCGTTGGCAATGGCAAAGGCTGCAGCGCGTGATGTGACGCAGTTGCCTTGAGTGTAAACGGGGTCGCCGCCATAGGGCGCGTCATTCTCAATCCAACGGTAGTTTTCGTAGTCGGGGAACTTGGCGTCTTTCTTAACCTTGATGCCGTTCTGTATCCATTCGGCCACATTGCCGTTGTCGTTTTTGAAGGTCATTGTCACCTTGTCATTGCTGATGGTGGTGCTGCCGTTCTTGCTGGCAAGTGTGAGCTTTTGTGCTCCCGTGGTGCTTACAGCAGGCAGTGCAGCGCGTTCGGCCAAGGTAAACTGTGCTGAGGCAATGGGGTAGTCGGCATCGGCATAGTCGGTGGCGGCATCGCGTGTAACAACGGCGTTGAGCAATACTTCCTTGCCTTGTGCTTTGGCTTCGCTTATGTCAACGGGTGCAAACATAATACCAGTTTCTTCACCCGGTTTGATGTTCAAACCTGTGAGCGGATAGTCAATATGCTTGATTTGCTTGCCGTTGGCGAGCCAGTCAAGGTGCAATGTGTAGCCTTTGTCGAGGGTGGTGAAGTCGTGACTGTTGTGCAACACAATGGTGTTGTCGTCGGCCGTGTAGCTAAATTTGATGTACTGGTACACTTTCTTTACCTCGTCGAGTTTGGCGCTCCAAGTGCGGTCGGCATTGATCACGCCATTGTTGACAAAATTGCCTTGATGGGGCGCGTCAGGCCAGTCGTAGCCAGTGCGGTACTTGTTAAAGCCATTCTGAGTGAGGTTGCCAGCCTTGATGTCGTCGGCCGAGATGATAGATTGGTCAACCCAGTCCCAAACGCAGCCACCGATGCCGTACTTGCTTGACTCAATCACGTCCCAGTACTCCTGGAGGTTGCCCAGAGAGTTGCCCATGGCGTGGTCGTACTCGCACATGAAGTAGGGCTGTGCGGCCCAGTTGCTGTTAGCTTCGCTTTTGATGGGTTTTGATGAGCCTTCGATAGAAGGGTACATCTGGCTCCAGAGCTCTGTTACGTCGTTCTTGCCGGCGTTAGTGGCTCCTTCGTAGTGAATGATGCGGTTGTCGAGTTGCTTCATGAGTTTGAACTCAGCCACATGGTTGCTGCCGTAGCCGCTCTCGTTGCCGAGGCTCCAGAAGATGATAGAGGGGAAGTTGCGGTCGCGCAATACCATGCGGCCCGCGCGGTCGAGGTAGGCAGCTTTCCAGCTGTCGTCAGCTGAAATGCCAGTTGATGTGCCACTGTTGTAGCCTGTGTGGTGGTCGTTCCAGTTTTTGTGACACTCGATGTCGGCCTCGTCCATGACGTAGATGCCATAGTAGTCGAACATGGCGTTCATCTTGGCCTGACGGGGGTAGTGGCTGGTGCGTACGGTGTTGACGTTGGCCTGCTTCATCAAGGTGATGTCCTTAATCATAGTGGGTACGTCGATGCTGCGGCCGCGGGTGGGGTGGGTGTCTTGGGTGTTGACACCCTTGAAGTATACTTGCTGACCGTTGATGTAGACGCGGTGGTCGTTGTCGGGAATTTCGATGTGGCGGAAGCCGTACTTGGTGGCGAAGGCTTCTTCTTCGGTGCCATCAGCCTTGAGTTGTGCCAACTCTACGGTGTAGAGGTTGGGCGTTTCGGCCGACCAAAGTTGCAGGTCGGTAAGGCCGTCGAAGGTAACATTTTTTACCATGGTGCTGTCGCCATTGGCTGTGAAGGCAAAGTCGACGCTCTTTTCGGCTATTTGTGTGCCAGCTGGATTGATAAGGCGCACGCGTACCTGCTTGTTGGTGGCTTCACGCTCCTTGTTGGTCATGGTCAGCTCAACATTCATGCTGCCGCTCTTGTAGTTGCTGCCAGCATCGAGTGTGCTGGTGATGTAGTGGTCGCGCAGGTAGGTCTTGGGTGTGGCAAAGAGGTAAACATCGCGGTGAATGCCGCTCATGTGCCAGCAGTCTTGACCTTCGAGGTATGAGCCATCGGTGAAACGGAACACCTGTACGCTGAGGTTGTTGTCGCCCTCATGTACGTATGAGGTGATGTCAAATTCGGCATCGTTGTTAGAGCCTTGGGTGTAGCCAACCTTTTGGCCGTTAACCCATATGTAGGCTCCGCTGTAGATACCATCGAAGTGGAGGAAGATGCGCTCGTTGTTCCAACCCTCGGGCAGGGTGAAATTGCGGCGGAGTGAGCTTACAGAATTGTAGAGGTTGCCCTTCATTTCGATGTAAGGCGGGTTGTCGACGAATGGATATTCAACGTTAACGTACCAGGGGTCGCCGTAGCCCTTCATTTCAACGCATGAGGGCACTTCGATATTGTCCCATGCCGACACGTCTACGCTGTTGCCATAGAAGTCGGTTTCGCCCGGTCGGTCGGCGGGGTCCTTTACAAAGTTAATCTTCCATGTGCCGTTGAGCGAGAGCCAGCGGCTGTTGTTGGCGGGGTCGAGCCAAGGCTTGTCGTAACGTGCTTTGTCGGCACGCAGTGCCTCGGTGTTGGCATAAGGCAGGTAGGCGGCGTGGCCTTCTTCCTTGTTGACTGCAAATACCTTGGGATTTTCCCAATCGTTGTAGACGGGCACGTAGGCCTCGGTGTATTCGAGCGTGAAGTAGGTAGTTTCGTCGTTGGCGTCCTCCACCATTTTGGTGTCGCCTTTGCTGTTGGCCGCTATGTAGTAGGTAGTTTTATTGTAGGTGTAAGCTATGCGGTATACACCCTCCTGACCTTCGACGGGTACGAAACTAACTTGCTGGTTGGCGTTGCTGCCATTGAGTGCATATTGCAGAGGAACCTTTGTGGTGTTAATGGCAGCATCAATGGCATATTTGTATTTCTCGTTGTATAACACAGCGGCATATTTGGTGTCTTTGCCACTTTTGTATTCTACATTGCGATATTGCCAGTGTTGTCCGTACTGTCCCTCTTTGTAGGGCTCGGTGCAGATGGGGTCTGTAGAGTTGCGGCTCTCATTGTTGCTGAGCACCCAGCCTGTGTTTTTGTTGCGGAGCAGGTAGGTGTAGCCCTTGATGGGTGTGTTGATGACCTTGTCGGTGGCTTGCAGCGTGAAGTAGCTGCTGGCCGCGGTGAGGTCCTCGTCCATGTAGATGTCGCCGTTGTCTCGGCGCGTCATAACACGCGTGCCGTCGGTGTTGAGGAATTGGAACTCGTCGGTGCCAACCTCCTTGATAAGGAACTGCTGGTTGGTGTCTGTAAACTTGGCGTCCCATTGCAGAACGTGCCATTTCTGTTCAGCAGTCGGTGCCATGTCGATACCCATGTCGCAGTGTGGATTGTAGAAGGCGTAGATGCCATCGGCTGCGGATACAGGTACAATCATCCAATCCTGTCCATCAGAATTGTTGTCGATAGCAGCGGTGCTGAGGTAAGTGTCGTGTGCACTTTGATTGCCATTGGTCACGGCCTGGCCGTTAGACTTGTTGACAATGCGGTACACAACACCGGGCTTGTTGATGTCGATGGCATGGGCAAAGCCTGCCAACAGGCTGAACAAGCATACGAGCCATACGCTGCGCTTGAAGTGTAAGTGATTCATTGTTGATTTGTAGTTTTATGATTTATATGTTAGGTGTTTTCGATGTGTGTGGCAACTATTAAGTAGGTGCTCGAATTTGGCATCAAATATGAGGCCGTTTGAGGGGATTCTATTCGTTGCTATTGCTGTTAGGTGAAAAGTAAACATGCGAACGGACTCAAGCACCAAACGCTACCTCTAATGGGGGCGACGCGTCCCCGCGTCGGGAAAAGATGCAACTATTATTTAGTAGAGCTTGTATTTCCCTCCTTTCTCTATCCCGATGCGGGACGAGGCTGCTGAAAAAAACCGACGCGGGACGCGTCGCCCCCATTAGAGGTAGCGTTTTCTTGACATCATCGGCTGCGGTTCAGCAATTCGAAACGAGCTTGATTGTATTCGCCTTGCACGATGATTTAGCCCGCACTTGCAAAATTCTGAACTTGAATTAGTAATTTCCTGTCCAAAGATGTGCTTGAAACCCCAATCTGTGAAAGAGTTGATGTAACGAGCCATGGTTGTTTGTGTTACATGGTTTAGATAATGTTAGTGCAAATATACTTACATTCTGCTAATGGCACAACTTTTGTTGCTTGTTCTGTGCGTAAAGAAGGCTTTTTGTGTGAAATATAACAGTTTTAGTAGGTTATATTGCTCTTTGGACTTGTGTATGGGGCTCAGACGTTTTGTTGCAAAACAACAAAAAAACAGGAGGTAAACACCATGAGGCATGGTGTTCATCTCCTGTTAGTTTGTAATTGAAAGTCCGTTATGTAGGACTTAGGTATTTACTTACTTAGACTCGTTGATGGTGCAGATGCTTACGCGGTTCCAATCGTCCTCTGAGAACATGTTGCCTACACCCTGGCCTTCGGCGTTGATGCGGCTGGCAGCAATCTTGTACTTGTTAACGAGGATAGACTTAACAGCTTCGGCACGGGCCTTGGCAATCTTGGCGTTGATTTCGGCGCTACCTTCGGGTGAAGCGTAACCCTTGATGTCAACGGTGCTGTTCTTGTGGTTCTTCAAGAATGTAGCAACGCGCTCAACGTTGGGGAGCTGAGAAGCGTCGACAGTGCTCTTGCCCTGACGGAATGTAACGGTTTGCTCGAGTGAAGCAGAGTTCTTAGTTATAGTCTGAACAGCGGGCTTCTGGTTGCGGCAATCATTGAGCTTCTGCTGGAGGTCGCGGTTGTCGGCAGCGAGCTTGGCAAGCTGAGCGTCCTTGTCGTTAACCTGAGCGCGGAGGTCGTTAACCTTTGCGTTCAAACCGTCAACTTCGGCCTGGTCGTATGCCTTAACGAGGGTCATGTAGTTCTTGCCGTTGTTCTTGTTCTTGAAGTGGTAAGTTACACCGGCGAGGAGCTCGATGGCACTGTTGTTAACGTTGTAAGCGTTGTAGCTCTGCTTGCGGTCAGCCTCCATGTTGTAAACGATAGAGGGCTTAACAGCGATGGTCCAAGCCTTCTTCTCGCCAACGTTGAAATTGAAGTTGAAGCCGAACTTAGAAGTGAAGTAGTTGGCGTCCTTGCCATAGCTCTTGTTGATGTAGTCGTGGCCCCAACCTGCACCTACAACACCTTCAACCTCGAACAAGCGGGGCTGGCCGTTGTAACCACAGAAAAGGTTTGAGAAGTTAACCTTGCCGAGGAGGCTGAGGTTAGACTGGTCAAACACTGTGCGGCTGGCAGTTGTGTTGTTGTTGGCAAGGAACTGGCCACCGAGAGCGAACACTGGAGTAATTTGCTTTGTGAGTTCAACACCATAAGTGGCGCGGAACTTGTCGAATGAGGTGTGAGTGGTGGGGAGAATGCCGCCACCAACGAGACCTACTGACCAATTGTCAAAGAAACCTGCACCTTGTACAGACTTCTGAGCACCAGCTGTAAGTACAGTTGCGCCCAAAGCGATGATAGTAAAAAACTTTTTCATTTTGTTGTATTATAAATGAATTGATAAATAGTTTGCAAAGCCTATTCGTGGCAACCATAATTGTGGTAACCGCAGGACTTGTTGGTCGTTAGGGATTTTGTCACTCTTTGTTTTTCTGTGTGCAAAATTAAGTATTCTTTTAACAAATTGCTAATGATTGTAATGAAAAACGCGCAAATGGCATGATAAAACGGAAAAAATGCCCATTTTCTTTGGTTAATCCGATGGTTGGGCCTATATTTGTGCTGCGAAAGAGGTTTGCAGGGCATCTTGCAGACTTGATATACGCATATAATAAATATATAGTAACACCATAAACGAATTATTCCCCATGGAAAATCAAGAACAGAACGACGGACAGTTGAAGATTGAGCTCACTCCCGAAGTGGCTGAAGGCATTTATGCAAACCTGGCAATTATCACTCATTCGAGCGCTGAGGTTGTAATGGATTTCATTCGCGTATTGCCTGGTGTGCCCAAGGCAAACGTAAAGAGCCGCATCATTTTGGCTCCCGAACACGCAAAACGCTTGCTCTTTGCTCTTCAGGACAATATCCAGAAGTATGAGAAGGCTTTTGGCCCTATTAACCTTCCTGGTGCAGCAGAGGCTCCTCAGGGTGGCCGCACAGCCACTCCGTTTGGTGTGCCCGAGGGTAACGCATGATAGCCCCAATATCTTCAGTTTGAAGTTATCCCAATAACAAGGTCTGCAGAAAGCGATTTCTGCAGACCTTAAATTTTACCACTTATGCACTGTTTTGTGCCACTTATGTATCAATGCGCTGAAAGAGGGTTGTGTATGTTGAAAAAGATGTTTAACTTTGCGAATAAAGTGTGCAGATAATGCCGCGAAGATGTTAAAACAACCCCTAACAATATTAGCTATGAAGAAGCATTTTATTTACATGTTGGCAGCAAGCCTGGTATTGGCTGCGCCAGCCGTGACCTTTACCTCGTGTGGAGATGATGACCCTGAAGAAATTCCTGGAGGCGGCGGTGGTGATGACGCAGATGATGTTCTGCCCAACGAACCGTCGGCCCAAAACCCATTGACGAGCCATGAACAGAAGCAAAAACTTGAGGCGATAGCCAAAGGCTTTATGGCACAGGTGCCCTCAAGTGACTTTAATGGCTTGGCAGACCTGTCAAGCTATATCTACAACCATTATGTGGATAATGACCGTTTTGACCATAGCGTTGTAACGAACTGGTTTGACACGGTACTTAAGGGCATGACAAAATTTGTGACTAACAAGAAAGGAAGTGATGGATATGGGTGGTTGCAGGATTGTAATTACTACAACCGGCTGATTATGCTCTCAGACTTTAAGGGACATTTTACTGCGGGAGCTAATAAGTGGACTCGTGAAGAGGCCAATGACTTGCAGTTTATATTTACAGACCAAGACGGGAAGCAATGCGTGCTGTCGGTAAAACAGGAGGGCAGCGTTAAGAAGGCCTATATTACGGATGACGAAGATTACAGAGACTATGTTTACGATAGCAGTACGGGTACTGGTGTAGAGTACGTGGATAAGTACAAATACTACGTTAATGTGCCAGAGCGCGTGATAGTAACGCTAACGCAAGATGGTGTGACCCGTGTGAACTCTGTGACAAAAATAGACCACAGCAAGTTCAATGGCCCGGAATATGACCTGAGCCGCGATGGCGTAGATGTAAGCACGACAACCAGTGTGAACGACTACTCTTGGATAATAGATCGTGCTGGCTACTCTGCGCAAGAGGGTAAGGTGGCTGTAAAAGGCTGCATGAAAAAAGGCAATGTGACACTCATTTCGTTTGAAGCCAGTGGCACGGGGCTTAAACTGACTAATGATGATGTGCAGAAAGTGGGTTCGGTGAATGTCAGCGTAGACGTGATGGGCAAAATGCAGATAAAGGCCACTTGCGCAAACGCTATGGATTTTAATCGCTGGATAGAAGAAGCTTATGATAACAGCGAGAACCAGCGTAAATTTGAAAGTTGTATAGCACAGGCTAACAGCTTGTTAGATTGCAAGGTGTACTACGACGGAACCAAGGTGGAACAGGCTTCTGTTAAATTGGAAGTGTTTAAGGAATCAGACTATTACGAGGACTATTGGGACTTTGAACCAGCTATCTATTTCAATGATAACAGTTCGTATGGCATAAGTTTTGAGGACTATTTCGATGAAACATCTTTCAAGTCTGTGATCGAAACCTTTGAAAGTCTGCTCAGAGGTTACGAGAAACTGGGCAAGAAGTTCGAATATTAAATTAGAACCACCCAAGTACGTATCTGATATAAATAGCAGGAACTGGTTTGGCCAGAGTGCGAAATCGGTTCCTGCTTTTTATTATCTAAGGGTGTAGTGGCTGATGGGTTTGCCCATAAAGCCAATGACAAACCGTCAACCATCAAGTTGACAACGCTGCTAAGTGTGTGGCTTGGCTAAAGTGCTATGTTGAAGTTTATACCTTATTATATATATGTGCTGTTGTTGGGCGTGCATACAAGTATGGTTGTGCATGCTCAGCATGTTGACTCGCTACGTCAGGTAGATATAGCGGGAGAGGCGTCGGTAACGGCATGGCGAAACCGTTCGCCTTTGCGTGGAAGCTCGGCGGGGCGTATACATTGGGAGATGAAGCGGTTGCAAACTTTGCCCCAAATTTTAGGTAATGCTGACCCCTTGCGGTATGTGCAGAGCCTGCCTACGGTGCAAACTTCGACAGAGTATGATGCCGGATTGCATGTGCAAGGTTGCGATATGGGGCAAAATGCTTTTATGATGGGAGGTGCCACAGTGTTTAACCCCTCGCATCTGTTGGGCATATTCTCAGCGTTCAATGCGAGTCATTTTGAGACGTTGGATTTTACGGCACTTGCTGGCGCTGCCCAGCCTAACAGACTGGGAGGTGTGGTGCAGATGCGTCCATTTGCAATAAAAAACGGTGGCGTGGACAGCCTGGCGCAACACGAAAGGAAAGTGGAGGGGGCAGAGTTGAATGTAGGTCCGATGTCGTCGCAAGGCACGATACGTGTGCGGCCTAATGGCAAATTGCTGTTTGTGGCTTCGGCCCGTCAGGCGTACATGAACTTGCTTTATGGCAAGTGGCTTGATTTTGACGGGTCGCCATTGCGGTACAGTTTTGGCGATTATAATGTAACGCTGAGTTACAGGCCTTCGATGCGGCACAGGTTTGACTTAAATGCTTATTTCGGGCAAGACAGAGCCTCGTATACAGAAGGTGCACATCTTATGCACGTACGACTAAACTGGTTGAATTATGCTGCTGAGGCCTCTTGGAGGGTGATGAACAAATCGTGGCAGCTGACGCAGAGGCTGGTGGCCTCGGGGTATCAGAATGATTTCAGATTGCGTCAAGCAGGGCAGAAGATGTCTTTGCTCTCGCATATTCGTCAGTATGGCTATCAAGCAGAGTGGAGCTGTAACTCATGGCAAATAGGAGGCTCGTACAGCTTGTATCAAATACTGCCGCAGTCGCCGCAAATAGAAAGTTCCTACACGCAGATAGAGGCAGACCGTCAGGAAAAAGGCGTGGCTCATGAGGCAAACGTCTATGCAGGTTGGCAATATGGCTGGCATGATGGGCAATGGGTGCTGAAACCAGAGGGACGCGTGACTTACTATCGTGATGTAGACCAAAAGAGCTGGTTTTCAATTTCGCCTATGCTGACGCTGTCGTGGCAGGCGGCTCCGCAGCATCGCTTGGGCGTGCAACTGTCGGTGGCCAATCAGTATGTGCAGCAAACAGGGTTTACGTCGTTAGGATTGCCCACAGAATTTTGGTTTTCGGCGTCGCGCGAACTGAAACCGCAGCGTGCAGAGGGGCTGTCTCTGTTGTATGATGGACAGACACCAAATAATGCGTGGGCATTTACAGCAAATGCCTATGTAAAACGATTACATCATCAAAAGGAGTATAAGGATAATGTGCTTGACCTGATAAATGAGGCATATTCTCTCAATAAGTCCTTGTTACAGGGGCGGGGCCTAAATTATGGCTTCGGTGTGCAACTAACACGTCAAAGTGGTCCTGTAACCGGTTGGGTGGGATATGCTTTTGGTCGCTCTTTACGAAAATTCCCAGAGTTGCGGGAAAGAAGTTCTTATCCTGCAAACCACGAAAGAGTGCATGAGTTCAACCTCGTGGCCACCTGGCAGGCACTGAAGTGTGTGACCTTTACGTGCTCGGCAGTGTTTGCCTCGGGCACCCCCTTTACGTCAGCTAACGAATTCTATTTAATGAATGGCTATGTGGTAGCACAATATGGTAAACATAATGGGTGTCATCTACCGTGGTACAAGCGTGTGGATATGGCTGTAAATGTGGATCTTAAGCAGAAGAGACAAAGGCACTTTAGGCATGGCTTTAACGTGTCGCTGTTTAATGCCTTCGGCTTTAACAACTCGTTGTTCTATCGGCTGCGAATACGCAGAGATGGTAATTTTAGGTTCGCTCCAGTGTGTTTTCTCAAATATCCGTTGCCTTCGTTCAGTTATTATATTAAATATTAGCCGTATGGTAGTGTTGTGTAAAAAGGCGTTGCCCCTGCTGGTGGCAACGATGGCTTTAGCCTCGTGTGTGGAAGATCCTTACAGCCATACTCAACCCCAGCTCGTGGTAGAGGGCTGGATTGATGATGGCGATTTTCCGACGGTATTCGTAACCACCAGTCTGCCGTTTACGACCAGTGACACTACTGATGTCGATCTTGTGCAACATGTGCTAAAGTGGGCTACGGTGACTGTGAGCGACGAGGAGAAGTCTGTGGTGCTAACGGGGCGCGTGATGAAGCATCAAACACCTCCGTATGGCTTTACCACGACGCGTATTATGGGCCGTAGCGGACATACTTATAAATTGACAGTAGACTGTCCGCCCTATCATGCTGAGGCTGTAACTACTATTCCGCCTAAGGCAGTGGTAGATTCCTTTACTGTGACACCATGCTTAGAGAATGATACGCTCTACCAGGTGATGGCGCATGTGTCGCAGCAGCTGGATTTGCCGCAGGGTGGGGGATATAAGTTTTTCGGCATCAGCAAGTGTCGTGATGTGAATTACAAGTCGTGCTATATGGGGTTGTATAAGCCCGAGAATATCAGCCCGCATTCGGCGCTTCCGGTTTATAATCTGCATCGGCCTGATAATAGGCATTTCTCGCCGTTTTTCTCGTATTCAGATACACTGAAGATAAAGTTCGCCACGTTAGATGGCCCCTCCTATGCTTTTTGGGATAGCTTTGAGGACGATGTGTCGCTGTCGGGCAGTCCGTTCTTCTCAACCAATAGCAATCTGCGTGGAAATGTCAGTGGAGGCCTTGGTTATTGGTGTGGTTATGGCTCTTCGGTATATTATTTACTGCCACCTAAAAAGCCGTAGTGGTGCGTAGAGAATTAACTACTCGAGTTTCGAATTTAGCGAGTGCGGGCTGAAAGCCCAATGTAATGAACGGACTCAAGCATCAAACGCTACCACCAAACGCTACCTCTAATGGGGGCGACGCGTCTCGCGTCGGGAAAATAAATAAAGACTCACAGATAGCACTAATTACACTTCTGTCTGTGAGCCTTTGTCTCAAATCCCGACGCGAGACGAGGCTGCTGAAAAAAGCCAAGGCACTATCATTTTACTTTTATTCTTGTGTAGTATTACTGAATTATAGCAGAGATACAGCAATCTTTGCGTAATACACATCTTAATTATTAGCAAAATGCAACCCGAATTTTGAAAAAGGGCATTTTTTCAGCAGCCTCGAGACGCGTCGCCCCCATTAGAGGGTAGCGTTTGGTGCTTGCATTTAGTGGTAGCGGGATCTTTACCATATTACAAAAACTTTACTTGCCGAGTATCTTGCATCTTACACTAACATATTGCAACTCATTGATTATCAATACTTTGATCAGTGTAAGATACTACAAATTTTACCTACACACAACCTACACAACCTACACAGCCTACATGCTGCCACACGGCACAAGCACGGGAGGGCAATATTACGATATAGGGGAACAGAAAAGTCTGTTGCTCCGACAGATTGTTCTACGTCCCTATGCCGTATTATCTACTGCATACGTCCGAACCGACTGCAAGACAACGGGGTGGGGGTGTAAGATGTATGCAAGGGTGTGTAAGATACTTTGAAATCATCTTACACTCTTGAAATCTCTGTATATCAACTTGTTACGTACAAAAAGTGTAAGATACGCGAGTTCGAGATAATATTCAAAAAAGTAAAGAGCAGAAAAACATCCAACCTA